>ENA-OUQF01000500-OUQF01000500.1-human-gut-metagenome-genome-assembly--contig:-NODE-500-length-29331-cov-16.787676_pt1 | contig 29331 bp, 30 predicted proteins | sample MGYA00237947_ERZ548826 | MGnify/ENA primary metagenome ERZ548826 (study PRJEB26490, sample SAMN05194701) | human gut metagenome | biome: terrestrial biome; feature: human-associated habitat; material... | reverse complement strand
GCCTAGGACGCGTGAAAAGAGACACCATCGGTATCGCATTCAAAAAATCACGAATCAATAAAGTCTTATCTACATAGTAATAATTCGTAGTTGCCGACTTAAAATCAGAAACACCTATTGGTAATGGCTTTTTTGGACTTAAAATCGCATTATCAGGAATCAGCCAATTGCGTCCATCCTTTATCGCGCCAACTATTTCTTTTTGTTTACACATCTGTTGAATTCTACGAGCTGATACGCCCATCTTTTTAGCAGCAGATTCACAAGATATATAATCCATAAGGCACCTCCTAAACATCTTTATATTCTAAGTATATCTGTTTAAGCGAAATACATCAACTGCATTTCGTTTGTGTTTCGTTTGAAAGCGAAAAAAAAGAACTAGATTCCTCTAGTTCATACTTGCCTGTTCTCTACACTTACCACAAACTGAATAATTTGGACAAGCATCTGTACACGCATTGTCGACAACCGTTCTTAATTGAGCTGGCATCATTGTCGTGATCTCATCATCATCATATCCAACCACAAGACTTTTTTCGGATAAAAGAATCGGTCTTTTTAAAATCGATGGATTTTCCTGAATCAAAGATACAAGTTCTTTCATCGAATAATCATCAATATCCTTTTTCAAAGCCTGAAACGCTTTTGAACGAACCGAAATAATATCTTCCGTTCCATTTTCACATCGCGACAATAAATATTTAATTTCACTTTCCTTCAATAATGAAGTAAAAATATTTTTTTCAATAAATTCAATTTGGTTGTCTTTTAACCATTGTTTTGCCTTACGACAACTCGCACAACCTGGAGAAGTATATAAAATTACCATAATAATTGCCTCCTTCAACTAATTATATCATATCACTAGGTTTAAAAGAAATAGTTGTATCTATTATTTATATGTGCTATATTCTTTTCTAGTGAGGTCAAATAATGGAAAAAGCTATTCTATCTAAAATTAATTTAAAAACATTGGATACAAATATCGCATATGATTATTTTGAAACAATTTCAGATTTAATTGATACAAAAGAAGTTCAAGATTTAAAAAAATGCAGCCAACACTTAGCTACATCCCGCTTTCAACATTCATTGAATGTTTCCTATTATTCATTTTTGATTTGTAGAAAATTCGGACTCGACGCCTACAGTGCAGCTCGTGCCGGTCTTTTACACGACCTATATTACTATGATTGGAAAACCAATGACAAACGTCCCTTAGAAGGAAATCACGCCAAGATTCATCCAATCATCGCTCTAGAAAACGCAAAAAATATTACAATAACCAATCCAACCATTGATGATGCCATTTTACATCACATGTGGCCACTAAAGACAAGTCATCCAAACACAAGTGTTGGATGGATCATTCAAGCTGTAGATAAATTTTGTGCCATTACAGAAATGGGACACCAATCCCTGTTTAGAGCAAGTCGTTCAAACAATTTATTAAGCTATTGCATTCTATTTACATTCTTATTGACAATATAGGCAGCTAGATTATCTAGCTGCCTTTAATTTTTCCTTAAATTGTTCTAACCATAAAGAGCCATCTGAATTTAAACCATACTCACCCATTTGAATACTTGGCTTTTTCTCCCCATGAAAATCACTTCCACAAGTAATCAATAAGTTATGCTCTTTGGCAAGATTTTCATAATATACATTCTGTTCTGGCGTATGATAATTACTATAAGCTTCAATACCATCCACACCAGATTCCAATAAGATTTTTAACATCTCATCGTTTTTATAAAACGTTGTAAAAGGATGTGCAACAATGGCTAGTCCACCAGCTTCATGAATTTTTTGTACCGACTCTAAAAAATCAGGCATTGGCACATATACAAATAAATCCGAACCATATTGACATTTATCCCAAAAGAAATTCACAGGCGCCGGATCACTTCTTTTACCACCCGGAATATAATCCTTAAAATCTGGAATAGCTTGATAACGAGGATCATTAAACATATGTGTACACATCACAAACCAAGGGTTTTTACCATTTGCCTCTTTTAATATCGCCTCTTCATCAATTTCAACCCCATATTTTGCACGTAAACGATCACAACGAGTTGAAAATGCATTTCTAGACTTTACTTGCGTTTTTTCTAATAAATTTTGAAAATAATCATTATCTAAATCAATACCATAACCAAGTAAATGCACGTCTGTATATCCAATGCTTGTTGAACACTCAATAGCTGGAATCACTTCAATTCCAACTTCATTTCCTAAGCGAATCATTTCCTTTACACCACTAATACAATCATGATCACTAAGCGCAATGGTCTTTAAACCTTTTTTTTGAGCAATTTCAATCAATTCTTTTGGTGTGAATTGTCCATCGCTCGAATAACAAGAATGCATATGCAAATCAAATCTGTTCATACTTACCTCTTATAATATATAGAAAAATAAAATCACAAAAATACCAAGAATAATGCGATACCATCCAAAAACAGTAAAATCATGATTCTTTACATAATTTAATAAAGCCTTTATCGCAAATAAGCTGACCACAAAAGCTACAAAAGTACCTAATACCAATAAGAATAATTGTCCAAAACTAAACAATCCAACCTTCATCAAATATTTGATGACTTTTAATAGACTCGCACCAAACATAACAGGAATGGCTAAAAAGAATGAAAATTCACTTGCGACTGTTCTTGAACAACCACAATATAAACCGCCCAAAATCGTGGCTCCAGATCTTGATGTACCTGGAATTAAAGCCAAACATTGAAAACAACCAATCTTTAAAGCCGATTTGTAATCCAAACGCTCAATGGTTTGAACCTTTTCTTTCTTTGGATGTTTTTCTACGAAAATAAAGATCATTCCATATAGAATCAAAGTGATCGCAATCACAATATTCTTTGATAAATAATCCTCAATGATATTATCCAATAATAAACCAATGATGGCAGCGGGAATTACTCCCACAATCACCTTTGACCACAGTTGCAATGTCTGTTTCTTCTTCTTTGCTGATTTTCTTGAATCAAACGGATTCAATTTTTGCTCATACAAAACTAAAACAGCCAAAATACTACCAAATTGAATGACAACTTTGAACACTTCAAAAAATTTAGCCGGCTCTAAAGGCCATATACTCGAGAACAAAATCAAATGTCCTGTTGAAGAAATAGGTAACCATTCGGTAATTCCTTGAATGATACCTAAAAAGATTGTTTTAATAATATCTATCATTCTTCATTCCTTTTTGATGCATAATCATGAACCATCTCTTTAAAGATTTCTCCACGAATCTCATAATTTTTAAATTGATCAAAACTAGAACATGCAGGACACAACAAGACAATATCACCCGGTTTCGCAAACAACACAGCCTTTTCAAACGCATCCCTCATTGTTTCTACACTTACTTGATTCGAAAAAATATCTTTAAATTTATCTTTTGTTTGACCAAAAGAAATACATTTCTTAACAACCGCATCATATTGTTTCAAATCATCAAAAGAAATATGTTTATCTTTACCACCACAAAGTAAAATCACATTCTTTTCAAAAGCGGATAATCCAGCACAAGCCGCATGTGTATTTGTTGCCTTTGAATCATTATAGAAACGCACATTATCGATTGTATCCACATATTCAATACGATGTTCTACACCACTAAATTCACGAATTACTTCTTGAATATTAAATAGGGAAACACCCATTAAGTAAGCCATACAACTTGCCATCATCGCATTACCACAATTGAATTCTCCAACAATTTTTAAATCCGATAATTTAAACAATTGTGTATCTTTATAATAGGCATATTGATCATCTTTATATAAGTCAACATCTTTTCTTTTTAAAGAAAAATCAATCACATGACAAGGAATATTTTGCGCATACTTCACAACATTTTCATCATCCACATTACGAATAAAATAATCATCCGCATTTGTGTTTTCATAAATACGCATCTTACTTTCATAATAAGCCTCTAGACTATCCATATAATCTAAGTGATCTGGCGCTAGATTTGTGACAGTCGATACATGTGGTCTAAATGTTTCAATTCCTAACAATTGAAAATTACTCAATTCCAAGGCTACATTATAATTTGTATCCGTATATTCTAAAGCCAATTCACACAAAGGCGTACCAATGTTTCCGGCAACTAAACTCTTTCTTTGACGATTCAACATCTCAAATAATAAAGTTGTTACCGTTGTCTTTCCATCTGTACCTGTAACAGCCGCATAATCAAAGTTTTTCGCATAACGATATGCCACTTCAATTTCCGTATAGATTTTTGCGTTTTGTTCCACAAAATAATGAACGAAAGGAACACGATAAGGAATTCCAGGATTCTTTACAATAAACGCATATTTCTTTTCTTTTAAACAATCTGGATGCCCTTCATCATATACTTCAATACCCAATGATTCTAATTCACTCTTTTCATTCACTTTATTAGAATCTGTTAAAATCACATGATACCCATTTTTTAATAATAGTTTACTTACCGCAATACCACTACGAGCCGCACCAATAACCAATACAGTTTCCATTCTACATTACCCCCAAAACAAGCCCAAGAATAGCTAAGATCACACCTACAAATCTAAAGCGAGTTACAACCTTTTCTTCAGACCAGCCACACATTTCAAAATGGTGATGTAAAGGCGCCATCTTAAAGATTCTCTTATGTGTTTTTTTATAATACGTAACCTGTATAATTACACTTAAAACCTCTGCCACAAACACAAATCCAATCACAATCAAAAGGATTTCTTGTTTTAAAACCATTGCGATGGCCGCTATAAAGCCACCTAGTGCTAAAGATCCAGTATCACCCATAAAGATCTTAGCTGGATGCTTATTGAATTTTAAATAGCCTAGTAACGCAAAGATGACCATACAAATCAAACATGCCACATTATTTAAGCCTTGAATGAATGCGAAAATCGCAAAAGGAACTAATGCGATCACCATTTGACCTGCACATAATCCATCCAAACCATCCGTTAAGTTAACGGCATTGGTTTCTGCTGTAAACATTAAGAAAACTAAAATAAAGTAGAACCATGATAAATTGATTGTGACATCAAAAATAGGAATCCAAATATCTGTAGTTGAATTTGTTCGGTACAAGAAGAAAAATACAACGGCTAAAATAGATTGAAGTAAAAACTTATGCGCTGGTTTTAATCCTTCATTGTTCTTTTGAACTACAATAATATAATCATCAATAAATCCAACAACGCCATATCCTACAAAGGCCAATGAAATAATCATTGTGTTCATATCTAATTTGAATGGTGTAAAGAAAGAACCAATCACATACACAAGTGTAGGCACAATAATAAAGGCTAAACCACCCATAGTTGGCGTACCATTTTTCTTTTTATGACTTGCCAAACCTTCTTCTCTTTCCGTCTGTCCAAATTTGATTTTATGTAAATAATCAATCAATCCAGGCATGATGACTAACATAATAACGAGTGTGATTAAACACATTCCAATAATCCATATATAATTCGAATTCAACATTCTATCTACTCCTCTTTTCAAAACACTATCATTATAACATTCTATTGAATTCCTAACAAATTTTAATTCAGGACTTGAAATACAGGCTTGTTAATGGTATTATAGTTAAGCGATTGCGTAAATGAAAGAAAAAGGAGGACATTAAGATGTCAAGAGTATGTGCAGTATCTGGAAAAGGTCCTTTATCTGGAAATAAACGTTCTCACTCAATGCGTGCTTCTCGCCGTAAATGGAACGTGAATCTTCAAAAAGTTCGTGTTGTAGTTGACGGAAAACCTCAAACTATCCGTGTTTCAGCTAGAACATTAAAAACATTGAAGAAACAAAACGCTATTTAATTTTAGATAATTAGGATCCTTAAAAAAATTATGCATAAGATAAAAAAGAAGAGATATACTCTTCTTTTTTTCTATTTATAGAATTCTTTTAATTTTTCATTCAAACATTTGGCAACCTTCAAGTCTTGTTTGAATTGAAAATTATGTTGAATGACTGGAGATTTCGAGATATATACATATACCTTATTTCCGTTTAATAATTTAATTTCAATACCCACATATACTTTTTTCATTTCAATGAAAATACTATGATTCAAAGTGCTCACTAATACCCTATGAGAAAACATAGGTGATTTATCTTTATACTTTGCATCTTCATATACAATTTGACTTGAAACAACATCATAAAACGAATACTTACCTAAACTTCCATCCAATATAGTAAATTCTTTCTTTTTCTCGTCAAATATAAGACTATTCATGAAAATCACCACCCTATATTTCTATTTTACCATCCACAATAAGCTAAAAGTGCAGATTTCTCTGCACTTTCAGCTTGGCTCTATTTACTTTTACAGGATATTATTATATTTCAAACCATTGAATTTCGCATTCTGCTAATTCAACTTCAAAACTAGAACCATCACCCTTATAAATTGTTGTAGTTTGAGGTTCATATGTATTATTTACAACACAGAAACTATTTGTAGAAGGATATACATTGACATCTACATTATAGTTCTCTGAATACCAACGCTTCATCTCATCTTCCTTATGTGCCGCAAAGAAGATGGCACGATATAGGAGTCGTACATTTTCAAAACTAAAAGGAAGACCATTCATATACACACCGCGCCCTTTTCCATATTCATTCACGGCTAGATTTACATGCAGATCTTTTTCAGCCAAGATTTCTGTACCAGGTAGTGCATATACATTATTGATGCATTCTCCCCAGTCTTCATGCTCTAATTGTTCCGTAATAAAATGATTTGGATGCACTTCCCAATTATACTTATCTGTATGCATTGTGAAACCTAATTCTTTATCGACACCTAATACATCATATAATGTAAAATATTTACCATTACGATTTATAGCTGTTGGCTCACCAACACCGATGAATCCACCACCTTGATCAACATAGCGACGAAGTGCTGTAATGATTGTTTCGTCAAATTCAGCACCACCACTAAAACTTGTATAGGCAGAACCAATATTCATCACAACATCCATATCCTCTAAAATGGATGGATCTTTGCGAATATCATCAAAACTAATAAAGCGAACATCAAACGGAAATCCACTCAATGCTTCCATAACACCAGTGTATGAATAAATTTGTTTATACCAAATCGCATGATGAACTAAATGTGTTCCCCAACGACGAAGTTCACCCCAACTATTGATAACACCCACTTTTAATAAGTTATGTGGAACTTGTTGATTTACATGTGAATATAAAGTACGGAATTCATCACAAACCTTTTCAATATAATCAATGAATTCTGGGAAATCCAACGCAAGTTTTAAATATCCACCATAACCAATACGATCTACAGGACTTCTTAAAATAGCTCTACGAGCCGTTACCCAATTGACCTTAGCTTCTTTTAATGGATCTCCATTTTCATGGAAAACATCTGGGAAGAAATAAGGTAAGAATCTTCCTTCTGTATATTTAACACCTTTAATATCTGAAATCAAACGAAGTGTAGTACCAGAACCAACCGAACCTACAACCGCATCCAATCCAATCGATTCAAAATATTTACCAAATGGTTCTGTACCAATCCAGTGATCCCCTAAAAACATCATGGCTTCTTTTCCATATTCATGACAAATATCGACAAATTTTTTAGCCAGCTTACTCACTTCACGCTGTTGGAAATCCATAAAGTCACGATATTCCTTTGTAGGAACACAGAATGTAGAGTTATTGAATCCTTTGTTGATAATATATTCCGCTCTGAATGGATAGCCTACCTCTTTTTCAAATTGTTCCAAGATATATGGAGATACAGAAGCACTATATCCAAACCAGTCTACAAATTTTTCTCGAGCAAACTCATCAAATTGTAAAGTAAACTGGTGGAAGAATGTTGTAAAACGAACAACATTTACATCATCTCTTTCTTCACAGAATTTTCTGAATTTATCTAAAACATACTTTTGTGTTTTAGGTTGTCTAACATCATAAGTCATCTGATGCTCTTCATCTTTCCAATCATTTGTTAGAGCATTATACATATGTACTGGGTCCCAGATCACAAAAGCTAAAAAGCTTACAGTATACGCATGATATGGAATAGTATCATGAATGATGACTTCCATCGTTTTTTCATCATAATCCCAATTTGTGACAACTTCATCTGTAGTACGATCAATCACTTCCCACCATCTATGATTGTCTTTAGTGTTTGGTTTTAATTGATCTGAATAGAAATGCTGCATGATTTGAATCTTTAATTCCGTATCACGAGCCGTCACAAAATCACTCATCAAATACATTTGTTGAATTTCATCTGGATTTGCTTTAGCCCAAGCATTATCTTTTCTTGTCGTATAATACGTTGCATATTGTTTGATGTCCATTTTACGCAATTCTTCCGGCATATCCGTTCCATCACAGTCACGAATCGCATCGGCTTTCCATCGATGAATGATTTCAATTGTCGCATCAATCACATCAACATCTGTTGGTACAGTTACTCTGCCTGTTTCAATCATTTTTATTTTCTCCTAAACTAGTCAATTCTATTTTCTGTTTCTAAATCAAAGAAATGCACTTTTGATAAATCCATCGTCAACTTAATTGTTGTGTGAGCTTCTGGTTCTAAACGTGAATTTACTTTTGCGCACATTTTTTGCCCATTCAAAGAACCATGTAAAATATATTCATGTCCTAATAATTCAGCCACTTCAATTTCAAAATCAAAGTTTGCACTTGGATACGTATCGGCAACAATGCCTTCCCCATGTAGATCTTCTGGACGAATACCCATAATGATTTCTTTTCCTTGGTAGCTAGAAAGTTTTTCGCGATACATCAAAGGAATATCAATCTTCATATCATCTACATAAAAGAATCCATTTTGATATGTACCTTTAATAAAGTTTGTTGCTGGAGCGCCCAAGAATCCTGCCACAAATAGATTTGCGGGATTATTATAAATTTCTTTAGGTGAACCAATCTGTTGAATATATCCACCCTTCATAACAACAATACGATCCGCCATTGTCATAGCTTCTGTTTGATCATGTGTAACATAAATTGTAGTAGCACCAATTCTTTCATGTAGCTGAATGATTTCAGAACGCATTTGAACACGCAATTTAGCATCTAGGTTTGAAAGTGGTTCATCCATCAAGAATACTTTCGCATTACGTACAATCGCACGTCCTAATGCAACACGTTGTCTTTGTCCACCCGACAATGCCTTTGGTTTACGATCCAAATAAGGTTCGATTTCCAAAATACGTGCCGCTTCATGTACACGTTTATCTATTTCTTCCTTGCTGAACTTACGAAGTTTTAAACCAAAAGCCATATTCTCATACACACTCATATGTGGATATAAAGCATAGGATTGGAATACCATCGCAATATCACGATCTTTTGGTTCCACATCATTCATTCTTTTTCCATCAATATAGAAATCGCCTGCACTAATCTCTTCCAAACCAGCAATCATACGAAGTGTTGTAGATTTACCACATCCACTAGGTCCTACAAACACAATAAATTCTTTATCTTTTACATCTAAATTAAAGTCAAATACAGCCTGAACATTGTTGTCATATATTTTATCAACATGCTGCAATGATAATTCTGCCATACTTCATCCTCCTATTTATGTTTCTTGTTGTATAAAAACAACAATGTAAGCAAACCCGTCAATCCAACAATTTCAATCATTAAATTACGAACACTCACTGTCTTTTGTGCCCAAATGATTAGTCCTAAAAACACAAAGAATAAAATAATCATAACTATATTCATTACTTTATTATCATCTCTCATACTAGACACCTCTTACTCTTTCATTCCACCAATGCTCATACCTTGTGTAATCTTCTTTTGAACACAAATATAAAGAATCAGTGTTGGAATCATAACAATTACCAATCCAGCATACATAACGCCAAAATTCGCTTGTGATTTTGCATCGGCCATCAAATATTTAACACCAACTGCCAAAGTCGCATTATCTTTATCCATAAATGTAAATGCGATAATATATTCGTTCCAGAATGCTAAAAACTGAAATAAAATTACAGTAATAATACTAGGTCTAGCCATTGGAATCATAATTTTAGTCATAGTCTTGAAATAGCCACAACCATCAATACGAGCTGCTTCTTCATAAGCTTTTGGCAATGTTTTGAAATAACCTGTCAACAAATAAATCGTAAATGGCAAAGCTGTTGCTGCATAAACGACAGAAAGCCAGAATTTACTATTCAAGAAAAAATCGACACCAAGCTTGATATCGGCATTAAATAGCATCAAGAAAATAGGTAATACGATGTAATTCACGTTGACAAATAGTCCGCCATAAACAATCCGTTAAAGAATTTCTTTCCAACAAAATCAAAGCGAGCTAATACATACGATGCAGGAAGAGCAACCACCAACAAGATAACTAAGGATAACGCGGTTACGATGATCGTATTCAGCAAATAATCACCCATTCTTGCCTTCACAAAGGCATCCACAAAGTTTGACCATAACATTTGTTTTGGAAAATCAAATGGATTGCCACTTACCAATTCGAGTTGCGATTTTAAAGATGCAAGGAATACCCATGCGATCGGTACAATAATCGAAATAGCTAACGTAATCAATGCTACATAAACAAAGATTTTATATAAAGGAAAATTACGCTTCTTCATATTTCATCCTCCTAATACTGCAATACATCACGTTCTGTGACTTTATTTATAATAGCGGATAACGCAAATGAGAATACGAAGATACAAACTCCGATTGCCATACCAAATCCATATTTACCCGCAAACGCATTGTTATACATATAGTTCAATGCCACTTCACTTCCTAAGTTTCCTTCACTTGTCAACTGCACAAACATAAAGGATAAGTTAATTGTAGAAATAACGAAGAAAGTCAAAGTTGTACGAATGTTATCCCAAATCAATGGTAAAGTAATCATAAAAAACTGCTTTACTTTACTTGCTCCTTCTAAACTTGCCGCTTCATAAAGATTTTCTGGAATACTTGTCATACTCGACATATACATAACCATATAATATCCAATGGCCTGCCAAACTAATGCACCAATAATAGAATAGTTAATAATAGCTGGATTTCCCATCCATTGTCTTTGTAAAGATTCTAGACCAATCATACCTAAGAATGAATTCAAAATACCATTGGTTGGTTGATAAATGGCTGAGAAAATACCTGCGATAACTACAATACTCAAAATATTTGGAATATAGAAAATCACGCGGAAGAAATTCTTTCCTACAAATTCTTCACGAGTTAATAAGGTCGCAAATAAGACTGCCAACACCAAAGTGATGATTGTGATCAATACAACATATAAAATTGTATTTTGCATAGCCTCAATAAAACGCATATCGTTAAAAAGAACCTTAAAGTTGAATAAACCTGCAAAAGTGGCATCACTTACGAAATTGCTCTTTTTAAAGAATGCCGTCTTAAATACATCAATCGTTGGAATGACCATAAAAATGACAACTAAAATAACGGCTGGTGCAAGACACGCAAATACGAAACGATTTTGTGCTTTCTTTTTATTCATGAGTTACCTCCCATCTTTTAAAAAGCGACGAGCAATAATATGCTCATCGCTTTATGTTAAAATATACTTTTTTAATTATTCAGCTACGGCTTTATTTTTTGCTAATTTAGCCCAAGCGTCTGATAATTTAGCTTGATAATCTTTTGCACTTAATTCACCTGTTGCTAAAGAGTCGATTGAACCAAATACTGTAGCAGCACGATCGAAATCTGGTAAGTTGTCTGTGTTATAAGGAGCAAATGCACCTAAAGCTGCAGAAGCATTATCATATACTGAGAAGAATTCTTTTGTATATCCATCTTCCATAGCTGCAATTGTATCAGACATAGTATCTGTTGGAACAATGTTTCCACCTTCAGCCATGATCTTAACGCCTTCTTCAGAATAGATAAACTTCAAGAATGCTTTCGCATCATCTACGTTTTTAGCTTGAGCAGGAATCCATACTTGTTCAGTCATAGATCCAACGAAACGTTCACCATCTTTTTCTAATGCAGGCAATGGAAGTAATCCCCAGTGATAATCTTCAGGCGTTGTATCTGCCATTTCATTTACTACCCAGTCACCATTAGGCATGAATAATGCTTTTCCATCAATAACTGCCTGTTGGTTCATTGTGAATCCATCTTTCGCATTGGCATTAGATACTGTATCCGAATATAAATAATCAGGACTTACTAATTTAGTTAAAATATCGATAGTTTGTTTAGCACCATCTGTATTCCAAGCATCCTTATCATAATTTAATACGTTAGATAATAATTCTTCTCCACCAGTTTCTTTTAACAATGCATTTAATGTATTATCAAAATAACCATTTGTTGGATATGTAAATAATGAAATACCATCTTGTTTAGCTTGATCACCTAAAGCCCAGAATTCGTCCCAAGTTGTTGGAAGATCATATTTCTTTCCTTCTCCAACTAATTCTGTATTATAGAAGAATCCAGCAGGTGTTGTTTTAAGTGGCATTAAATAAGATTTTCCATCCCCATAATATTGTACGATACTACTATTCGCATAGTTTTCATCCATACCTACTTCTTTAACAACATCAGAGATATCTAATACTTCGTGTGTATTTAATTGAGTTTCCGTATATCCAGAAGGCTGTCCTAAATTATAATAAACAACATCTGAATATTCACCCTTCGCATTTTCTTTATTTAATACATCCGGCAATTCTTTTTCAAAACGCAATTGCACATCTACATCTGGATTTGCTTTTTCGAAAGCTTCTGCTAATTTTGTAAATACTTTTTCACCATTTCCACCAGAGAACGAATCAAATTTTAATACTCGTTTATCTCCAGAATCAGAATTTTCAGCTGGTTTACTTGAACATCCTGCTAACATTGAAGCAGCCATTGCAAATGACAACCCAGCAGTTATAACTTTTTTCATACTTTACCTCCTCATAAAATTCGTATGAACCTCTTTTGACAATCAAAGTATAACTTATTTGTAAGCGCTTTATCATAAAAATATAGCTCGATATTTTAGATATATTGCGATTCGATAAATTTATGAACAAAATTGATAAATAAATGAAAACATTATATAATTATACAAAAAGAGGTGTTTATATGAGTACACAACGCTTTCAAATCGATCAAGTCGATTTCAACAAAGCACGCCCAAAGCTTTTATATATAACAGAATCTAAATTTGATCATGAATGGAATTCCACTCTGCATACACACTTATATACAGAAATATTCTATGTGACAAAAGGCCATGGACTTTTAAGTCTAGATAATAAAAACTATCCTGTCAAAGAAGATGATTTAGTTATTGTCAATCCTCTTGTTTCCCATACAGAACGTGGTATTGAAAATGTAAACTTCGAATATATTGTCATGGGAATTGAAGGTGTCACTTACTTTTCAAAAGAAGAAGATGAGGAACAAGGTTGTAGTATTGCCAATTATTATGAATATAAACATGAAGTTTTGTTTTATTTGAAAACAATCCTATTTGAAGTAAAGACAAAAGATACAGAATACCAATCTCTTTGTCAAAACCTACTTGAAGTTTTATTGATCAACCTCATGCGACGCGCAAACATCAACTTAAAATCTTCACCAATCAATAAAGCCAATAAAGATTGTGTCTTAATTGAAAAATATATTGATGCACACTTCAAAGAAGACATCACACTCGATACATTAAGTGAACTCACATTCTTAAACAAATACCATATTGTACATGCCTTTAAACAATATAAAGGCATTTCTCCCATTAACTATATGATTCAAAAACGTTTGGAAGAAGCTAAACTTTTGTTGTCTACAACCAACCTACAAATTTCAGAAATCGCATATATTGTTGGTTTTACAAGTCAATCTTATTTTGCACAAGCCTTTAAAAAGGCCACCCTTACTTCTCCATTGCAATATCGTAAAGATAATAGCCATTCATAAGAGGTAAAGAAAATGAACAAACAAGATAAGGATGAATTACTGAATCAAGGCCTAACCCAAAAAGAAATAGAAGATTTAACACAAAAGGGTTTTTCAAAAGAAGAAATAATACAATCCCATCAATATGACAACGAAATTAAGAAAGGATCTAATTTCATCGCATGGATCGTGGATTTGATCACTTGGTTTCTACCTTAAAACAGCAGCGATTATCAAATCACTGCTGTTCTTTATTTCGCTTTTTATTTAAATACATATTTTGATCTGCCAAATCCTTAACACTCACAATATCTCCTGTCATCAATAAAGCCGATCCATAAGATACCGAAGGTAAATATTTATATTTTCTTTGTTTGGATTTCATCAAATGATCAAATTGTATAGAACACGATTCTTCATTACGACAATTTTTTAATAATACACAAAACTCATCGCCACCAATTCTGTAACAATATCCATATTTGGCATAGGCTTTCTTAATACAATTGGCAATGATACTTAGACAAAGATCTCCTTTGACATGTCCATACACATCATTGACATGTTTAAAATCATCCACATCAAACACGATCAACATTCCATTTGTATAATTCATTTCATGACTACGATTCAAGAAACTATTCTGATTCAACAATCCTGTTAAACTATCCAATTGATTCCACATTTCACTACAATAAATAAAATAAAGTACAGAAAGTAAAGTGACACAAAGCCAGCTCACATGAAGATTAGGAACCATGATTTGAATGATGGTTTCTGCAGCCAAGAAGATAATCAATGGATAAATCAATGCTTTACTGCGATTTTGAAACTGCTTCGAAACTAGGATTGTGGATAAAGATAAATAGAATATAGATATAAAATACACAAAGATGTAAATAAAGAAATAAGGCCCACGAGAATATATATTTTCTTGACTTACTGAAAATACAAGTCCAGACGGAATCGATATCGCAAGAACCAAAAGATAGATAATTTCGCATAAAATTGCCAATTTAAATTCCCACCTAAGCCTTGTCTTTTTATCCAATACATACACAAGACAGATACAAACAGATGGTGTAAGTCCAAAACCAAGATAATTCGATATAATATTGATCCAACGATAACGAACTGGTAAACCATCCACTTTTAAGGTAATGACTTCTAATATAGAAATAAACGCAATCAATATAAACGCAAAGAAAAAACCACGCTTTTGTTTTTTATTTAATGATTCGCTTAATCGCGTCAACACGCACATGAAACAAAGAACGAAAATATCAATTGTCGTTAATACACAAAAATATCCATTCATCTATTGTTCCACCGTTTCTTTTGTATATATACACCTAGATACAATTGGACTATTTTTCTTTAAATATTCTTTTTGAAGCCAATCCAAATACGTTCCTGGACTAATGATCCCACGTATACTTAATACATCTGCACCAAGTGTTCCTAAAACTAAATCTGTAAAAGAAGCACAATTATCACCTAAAGCCCAATAAATATGAAATTTACCACTCTTTACCTTATATAATTTAGCTCCCGTACGATAATGAAGACGACTCGGATAATCCATTTCATACTGACTAAAATGATCATAGCCATCTTCTTTTTCTATTTTTGTATACCAACGATAACCATTTAAACGAATCTTTTCAATTTCCTTTTCTATGAATGCATTTTGTGTAGGCGCTGTCAAAATACCATACTCAAAAATCGAATTATTTTCAGCCGAAATCATATTCGGAATATATTTCTCTAAAGGCACTGTAAAAAAGATACCATCTCCAATTGTTTGATTCAAACGAAAGGAGTCACTATCATAATTGCCATAACTATATACAATATTGTCATATGAAAAACAAATGTGCCCTACCTTTTGAAAACCTTTAGGCCCCACATGTACAATCACTTTTAAACGAACAGGATCCTCCATTTTATACGTATTTAAATCTTCTGGTTTGCCTTCTTCTAAATAACGGTTAATACTCGCCAATGCAGCATCAGGCACTAAAGCACACAAAAAAGCAGGAAGCGTGATTCTTACTTTACGTTTCCACTTATATTTCGTAAGAGGATTGATTCCCACATATCCATCGCCTAAATAACGTAAGCCTAGAATCATAAAATAGATTCCAAATGCCTGCATTAAAAGATCCGTATGAAAATTCGGATTCAAAAGAAGATAAAAACCAAATAAAATATAAATAATGGTAAACACAAAGTTAAAAAACTTCCCTTTAAAATGATTGATTTTATCAATCACAAGTTGAATAAAACAAGCCGAACCACAAAGAATACAATACCCACCAAAATTCACTCGCAAGATCCATTGTGGAATATAACGAAAGTTCATCAAGAAAAACATAAACGCAAACGATAAGATTGAAAAGAAAAAGTCTTTGTTCTTTTTATTTTTAAAAAATCGAATAAATAAAGTAACTCCGTTCGCAAATAAAAACAGAATGGAAACAACTAAGATCCATGTGAAAACTCGATTTGGAATACACAGCATGATAGCTCCAGCCACCATTAAGATAGTTCCAATCACAAAGTTCATAGCTACATCATAAAACATAGACTACCTCCAATTGGATTGTACACAAAGAAAGCGCCCCTCTTCTATACGAACAATGCCTTTATCTTCAACCAAAGAATTACTTGTTGTATATATTTCCTCAATATGAATACGTCTAGATTGTAGTGGATATAAAAATCCAGATAAAGAAAGCACACCTTCTAAAATTGGATAGAATGAAATATGCCGATACGTATTATCAATTTCATACTCCCCTACATTCATAACAGATATCTTTTGATGTTCATCTATCAAAACCAAATTATTAAAACGATACATTGCCAAACGAATATTGGCAATTGTATGATCGATTCTACCCTGTATTCCACCATACAAATAGATTGTATCATAATCTTTGCATAATCGAATCGCAAGTTCTGAATCCGTTTCATCTTTCATGATTGGATGTCTTTCAATCGGACACGCAATTCGTTTTAAATCTTCTTCATTTAAAGAATCAAAGTCTCCAACAGCCATTTTAATAGGAAGACCTTGATCTATAATTTTTAATGCCCCCGCATCTACGCCAATATAATCACAACCTTCAATAATAGGTACAACATCAACGAGTGGGGTAATCAAAACAGCACAAGTCATATTTATGCAAGCATACCTTCAATGGTTTTGGTAATATCATTTTTAAATACGTAGCTTCCCGCAACCAATGTATCACAACCTGCGTCCAATGCAGATTTATACGTATCTTGATTAATACCACCATCTATTTCGATGCGATAGGACAGATTCAATTCTTCACGTTTCTCTTTTAACCACTCTACCTTTTTAAGCATGTCTGCCATGAATTTTTGGCCACCAAAACCAGGCTCTACACTCATAACTAAAACTAAATCACAAGATTTTAATACACTTTCAAAAGGTTCAATCGCTGTATTTGGCTTAACCACAATACCGCCTTTTGCCCCCAAATTATGAATTTCATCCAATAAGCCTTGAATACGACTTAAATCATTATCTAAAGCTTCTGTATGGAATGTGACTAAATCCGCTCCATTTTGAATGAAAATTGGTGCATACGTTTTGGGATCTTCAACCATCAAATGCACATCCATAAATAATGGACAAGCCTTTTTAAAGCCTTTTAAAATATCAGGTCCAAAAGTTAAGTTTGGTACAAAATGACCATCCATCACATCAAAGTGTAACCATTTTGCCTTGGATGCCTTTAACTCTTCAAGTTGCGCACTCACATTGGAATAATCCAAAGATAAAATTGAAGGTGCAATTACAATTTCATTCATAGTTTCTTACCTCTTTCTTCCATTATATTTTTATAATCCTCATAGATTGACGCGTTGATTTCACCCTTATTGAGTGCCTCTTTAATGCTACAATCTGGTTCATTTAAATGCTTACAGTCTTTAAATCGACACGTATGAATATAAGGTTTAAAATCAAGAATACACGCATCTAAATGGGATGTATCTAATCTAGTAAAATCTAAACTTGAAAAACCTGGCGTATCCGCCACTAATCCATCACATACAGGATGTAATTGGCAATAGCGTGTTGTATGTTTACCACGTCCTAAAGCTTTTGAGATAGCTTGTGTCTGCAATTCAAAATCCGGATTTAAGCGATTCAATAAACTACTCTTACCCGCTCCAGATTGACCACATAATACGGATACTTTACCATTTAAGATTTCCTGCAATTCTCTATCATCACTACCTGGATTTGAGAATACCACATCATATCCAGCCTTTTTGTATTTTTCTAAATCCGCCAAGATTTCTTCAGGATCCTCTAACAAATCCAGTTTTGTCACACAAATCACCGGCTTTACTCCAGCTAGGCCTACCAAGAAAATCAAACGATTTAAAAGATGACATGAATAATCTGGATCTTTTAAACTTGTGACAATCAATGCCTGATCGACATTGGCAATGGCCGGTCTTAAAAGACGATTTGTTCGTGGCAACACTTTATGAATGCGATACGAATCTTCAATCTTTTCATATTCTACAAAATCCCCTACAACAGGCGTTTGTTGCTGGCGCATTTTACCTCTTGGTTTGGCAATAATTTCTTCTTTTTCATTTTGAATCGTATATTGATTCGAAATAATTTTTATAATTCTTCCCTGCTGCATATTAATCATAATACAGTGTAACAACACTGTTTGTTCCTTCCTGTACATATTCTGTCCCTACATCTGGTGAGACACTAATTACTTTATTACTTCCTGAACCATCTGAAATTTTACTTAAAACAGCCGCAATACCTAGATCATTCAATTCATCTTTGGCATCTAATACATCTTTTCCAATCAAATCCGACGGAATCACAATAGAAGGATATGTACTTACGACAAATGTTATTGTTTTTTTGCTATCCGGATCCATTCGAGTTCCTGGAGTTAAGCCCTTTTGTTTCAACACAATACCTGGATCCAAATCTTTCTTACCCTTGTATTCCACAACAATATTTACATTGGGACAATTCTTTTCCAATTCATATTCAGCATCCACTAGAGTTCCATCTGTAAAATCAGGTACTAAATAGGTCGCACCTTTAGATACAGTCAAAACAATCTTTGTATCATTTAAAATAACTTCACCCTTTTTATGGGAAGACTTAATAATTTTTCCCTTTTCATATTTATCATTTGCCCTATAGACATACGTGACTTTGGAAGTATTAAAATGCGCATCCTGCAATGTATCGATCGCATCTTCTTGACTTTGTCCAATCACATCTGGCATCGTTTGATAGCCTAAAAATCCACTAATTCGAATGATTCCTGTAATACTTGCAACAAGTACCAATACAACGATTCCAATAATTACAGCGGCTGAAATCATTAAAGCAGGAATCCAATTTCTTTGTTTCTTTTCCACCTTTGCAGGCTCTTCATCCTCAAAATCAAGATGGCCATTATCAAATTTCAACAATTCACTTGTTTGATCTTGATCCACTTTAATACGTTTCATATTCCGATATTCATCATCCATACAATGAATCAAATCATAAAGCATTTCTTTACAAGAAACATAACGATCGGAAAGATTTTTTGCGGTTGCCTTTAAAATAATATTCTCTACCGATTGCGGTATGTTCGGATTAAAATCACGAACATATGGCATTGGCTTACGCAAATGCTTAATTGCGATTTCCGTTGGTGTTTTTCCTGTAAAAGGAACTTTGCCTGTTAATAATTCATAGAATACAATTCCCAAAGAATATATATCGACTTGTTCGTTGGGCTCTTTTCCCTGTGTTGTTTCAGGAGCTAAGTAGTGTGCTGAACCCATGACTGTATTGTTAAAAGTTAATTGTACAGATCCATTGGCTACCGCAATCCCAAAATCAGTGATTTTTATTGTTCCATCATCTTTAACCAAAACATTTTGTGGTTTTATGTCACGATGAATAATTTTATGTTCATGCGCATGATTTATAGCACTCACCAATTGTTTCATAATGCCTATGGCCTCATCGACATCTAAGGCACCACGCTGTGCAATCAATTCTTTCAATGTTCTTCCACGAATAAATTCCATAACAATATAGTGCATACCTTCGTATTCACCAACATCATATATATCCACTACATTGGGGTGGGATAGTCGACTTGCTGCACTTGCCTCACGTTGAAAACGAACAAGTGCCATCGCATCTTGACTTAATTTATCACGTAGAACTTTGATTGCGACAATACGATTTAAAATTGTATCTTTTGCCTTATAGACATCCGCCATACCACCTTGTCCAATCAAAGACAAGATTTCATAACGATTCGCTATCTGTTCCATCATCATATTATTGTTCTCCATCATTCTCCATTAAGATAATTGAACAATTGTCATAACCACCCGATTGGTTGGCTCTTGCGATCAATGTATCCACTTTTTCCTGTAAAGAAAGACTTTCATCATGCACAATATCTGAAATTACTTTCTTTTCCACATATCCATGAAGCCCATCACTTGAGATCAATAAATAGTTATATGTATTTTCAATCTTATTGATATCAATACGGAACACATGCCATACACCAAGTGCATTTGTCAATGTATTTTTTTTAGGATGTGTTTTTGCCTCTTCACTTGTGATTTTGCCTTCCTTTAAAAGTTGGGCAATTACACTATGATCTTCACTCATTTGAATCAATTCCCCATTATAATCGGCATAGATTCTTGAATCTCCTACATTGAAAATAAAGGTTCCAATGCTAGCTACAATAACACCCACAGCGGTTGTTCCCATACCTCTCTCGTTTGGGTTTTTTAAACTTTTTGAATAAATAAAATCATTCGCCTGATTTAAATTTTCACGAATCCAATTATCCACCTGTCGATCTTTATTAAATTTAGGAGCCTTCATAAATGCCTCATACATTGTCATGACCGCCGTATGACTTGCCACTTCTCCGGCTTTTGCCCCACCAATACCATCACAGACGATGGCCATCCATTCATCATTGTCATTGTGGGCAATACAATAATCATCTTCATTTAATTTTCTTACAAGACCTACATTCGTATTCGCAAAAACTTTCATCGACTTAAATTCCTTCCTTTTTTATTTCCTTAATTCTTAACTGACCACAAGCTGCATCAATATCATTACCATGCTCTTTTCGAATTGTGCAACGCACATGATTTTTCATCAACAAATCATAGAATACCATCGCCTCATCATGTGTAACCGATTTGAAGCCTTTTTCATCAACCGCATTATATGGAATCAAATTTACATAGGCATTCATTCCATGTAAAAGCTTCGATAATTGTTTGGCATGTTCAGGATGATCATTGACACCCTTTAATAAAATATATTCAAATGTCAAACGACGATTATTTTCCTTACCATAATACTGAATTGCTTCCATCAATTCCTTTAACGGATATGCATGGTTGACTGGCATCAATTGATCACGCAATTCATCATTTGGTGCATGTAAACTGATGGCCAAATTGTATTGGGTATGCTCATTGGCAAAATCCAAGATTCTAGGCACAATTCCACAAGTCGAAATTGTGATATGTCTTGAGCCAATACCTAAGCCACGATCATGATTTACCGTAGCTAAAAAATTCATAACATTATCATAGTTATCAAATGGCTCGCCTGTTCCCATGACAACAATATGCGATAGGCGTAAGTTATCTTTATCCAATTCTTTTTGAACATACATAACTTGGGCAACCATTTCTCCACTTGTCAAATCTCTTTTTTTCTTTGTAAGCCCACTTGCACAAAATGCACAACCCATATTACATCCAACTTGACTTGAAACACATACACTTCTTCCATAGTCAAAGACCATCATAACACTTTCTAATAGGGCTCCATCACTTGTCTTAAACAAGAATTTTGTCGTTCCATCATGTGAAACTTGTTTTTTTATTAATTCTAAAGGATTCACAATAAAATCTTTCTTCAAGATTTCTCTTGTTTCCTTTGATACATTTGTCATTTCATCAATATCAAATACGCGGTTACGATATAACCATTGAAAAATTTGATGTCCACGATAAGATTTCCATCCATGATCCAATGCATATTCGCACATTTGATCATAATTTAAATTGTATAAACTTTCCAAAATAGCACCTCAATTTCTACCGTTCATTATATCATTTACGCACTAGTTTTGCCATATAGAAGCCATCTTGTGTAGCGTTACTAAAGATTGTTTTTTCTTCTACTAAACTAAATTCTTTATGCGCCTTCAAAAACTTCTCAATCTGTTTTTCATTCTCTTTTTTATTCATTGTACATGTTGAATAAACTAAAGTTCCTCCAACCTTTACATATTGACATACATTATTCAGAATAGAATATTGTAAAGGAATCAATGTATCCATATCTTCAGGTACCATATGTAGTTTAATATCTGGTTTTCTAGATAGTACACCATAACCTGAACAAGGAACATCACATAAGATACGATCATACATATTAGAGCTTTTAAATTCAGTTGCATCTTGAACACCAGCATGTATAATATCAATTCCTAATCGTTTGGCATCATTTTCAATCAAATCTTTACGATGTGCATGTAAATCGTACGCATCAATATGCCCTTTATTATGCATCATTTCAGCCATGGCCATACTTTTTGTCCCTGGAGCCGCACAACAATCTAAAATTCTTTCATTTTCTTGCGGATCTACAAACTTCGCAATTTCAAAACTACCCTCATCTTGTGCGCTCATATAGCCTTTTTGATAGTAGTCATGATGAAAATAATCATTTCCTTTATAGATGTACAATGCATCTTGAACACGAACAAACATATCCAAATCAAAATCAGATTCGTTTGTATTCAACACATTTCGGCGAACGTACATTGGCAAAATATTCACACTTGCTTTTGCCATAACAAGCGCTTTTTCTTGACCATATTGACTTGTCCACATCTTGTATAGCCAATCTGGCAAAGAATATTTTAAAGCCATATTATCCGTTTCAATCGGCCGCACTTTATGTAATACAGCATTTGTCAAACCGGCATATTTCATATTGATTTTTTTTGCGATATTGACCGCATCATTAACAATCGCATAGCTTGGTACTTTATCCAAAAACAACAATTGATATGTACTCATTGTAAGTAATACATCCATTTTTGGATTTAATTTATTCTTCACATACTTTGACCAACACGCTTTACAATATCGATAATTTTGAATCGTACCATAAAAGATTCTTGTTGCCAAAGCACGATCTTTTTCATCCACTTCATGCAAGTGATTTCTTAAATATAAATTGGAATATACTTCTTTATTTACCACTTCATTCAAAGCTTTCCATATCCACTTTCGCATTCTATTCCTCCATCATAATCGGATGCATATTCACATCCACAATCTGTTTTGTTTCATCTAAATAATTCTGAACAAGTTCATGTAGTAACTTGTCATTCTTTGATTTTAAAATCAAACGAACACGATGTTTTTTTTGTTGCATACGAATTTCAATGGGCCCTAAAACACGCAAAGAAGAAAAATATTCTTTCGCAGCACTTGCCTGTTTATAAGCTTCATTAAAATCGAAATGTGTAAAGATTAAAGTACATAAATATACATAAGGTGGATACATACCTAGGTGGCGATATTGCATTTCTTGATTAAAGAACCTCTTATAATCATGCATCTTTACACATTGCATCACAAAATGATCGGGATCAAAAGTCTGAATCATAACTTCACCTTTTAATTTTCCTCGACCACTTCTTCCACTTGCCTGTTCTAACATTTCATAAGCCGTTTCACTTGCTCTATAGTCATTACGACAAAGCGTAGCATCTGCATTTAAAATCCCTACTAAAGTCACTCTTTCAAAATCAAGTCCTTTTGCGACCATTTGCGTACCAATTAATAGATCGCCAGACTCTTCAAATTCTTGTAACAACTTTTCATGCGCATTCTTTTTTCGCGTACTATCCGCATCCATACGAACGACATGATGATCTTTAAAAATTTCAACAATCTGTTCTTCCAATCGCTCTGTACCCATACCGGCCTTAAAATAGTTCTTAGAATGACAACTTGGACATTCTTCCATAAATTTAAATTGTCTTCCACAACAATGACAAACTAAGGCGTTTTGATTTTTATGATAAGTTAAGGCTACTCCACAATCTGGACATATACGAACGTGTCCACAATCGCTACAACGAACAACAGGAAGATACCCTCTTCGATTTAAAAGTAAGATCACTTGTTCTTTTTTAGAAAGCCGCTTGTGAATGGCTTGAAGTAAAGTTTCAGATAGGCCATTTGTGACTCTTTCCTTTTTCATATCCACCAAACAAATTTTTGGCATTTCATGAATACGATTTTTCAGTTCAATCAATTCATATACATTCTTATAAGCTCTTGCGTACGATTCTAATGAAGGCGTCGCACTTGCCAAGATAACTTTACACTTATGATAAGCCGCACGAAATAAAACAATATCCCGCGTATGATAGCGTGGTGTATTGTCTTGTTTGTAGCTTGAATCATGTTCTTCATCCATTAAAATCAAGCCTAAAGAAGAAAACGGCATAAAACAAGCACTACGCGTTCCAACCACAATATCAACTTTATGATCTTTTACTAAATTATATTGTTCTAATTTTTCCTGTGCATTCAACCCTGAATGATAGATCGCAATCTTTTGTTTAAAACGCGCCTGCACTCTTTGTATCATCATCGGCGTCAAACCAATTTCAGGAACAAGAAATAGAACTTGTTTTCCACAAGACAATACATTTTCAGCTAAACGCAAAAAGACTTCAGTTTTACCAGAACCCGTTACACCATGAAGCAGTGATACCATCTTTTCTGTACTTGTGATCTTAGAAATCGCATTTTTTTGTTCGATAGTTAAAGAATGCATCACATCCGCAATTTCACTTACATGCGTATTTGAATCTTTAATTCTTTTTTCAATCCCTATATAGCCCTTTTCTAGTAAAACCTTTGTGATGGATGGACTTACTTTTCTAAGTTCACTCATCTTACATGGATAATTAAACATTTCAAGCACTTCTTTTTGTCGAGAAGTCAATGTTTCATTTGATTCTTTTAAAACCGCATAATCTTCATAGATGATTTTTGAATGCTTACTAGAAGGACGCAAAGCTGGTGGAAGCATTGTTTTATAACAAGTCACTTTCGAACTCGCATAAAAATCAGCCATATAATTTGCCAATAACTTTAATTCGTTATTCAATAAAGGCTTTTCATCTATGACTTCAATAACAGGTTTAATATTTTTAAAATCGCTTTCTACCTCAATTTCTTCGACAAATCCTACAAGCGTTCGATTGTTGAATTCAACACGGACTCTACATCCAACTTCAACATCTTGGTCGCAAGAATAAGTAAAAGTATTGCGTAGGCGATTGTATTCTATATATACATTAATCAGCATGCATCTATTATAACATCATTCTTGATTTGACATTTATATTTATTTTAGTATATTTGGACATAAGGAGATAGGTATATATTTTTTTATTGCATTCGACAATCAAATATTGAATATTTGTATATCCTTCCATACGAATTTCAACACTAAATGAAGTTCGTGGTAAGATTGGTTATCCAAAAAATATGCAAAAAAGATCAACAATCATTTAATGGAATATAATTGGCAGAAAAAGAATTATGGCATCATCATTATTGATTTTGCCAATCAAGAATTAGCACACAAAATTTATTCTACAAATTAAAAGAGTCAAAGCATTTTATCTTGCTTTGACTTTCTTTTGTCTTAATATCTCAAAACTAAATACAGCAGCAGCACTAGCTGAATCTAGAGCATTTCTAAAATCTCTTCCATATTCTACGACTATATTTTGTTTGGAAGCTGCCGTAATGGTTGAGCTAAGTCCTCTTAAAGCTCCGCCTAGGCATAAACAAAAATCGGATTCAAAAGTATAGTCATAGAGTCCTACGGCATCTTTTCTGTGGGCACAAAGAATTGGAAGGTTATTCTTTTTACAATAGTTTACTAATTCTTCATCCGCATCCACAAAATAAATAGGTAACTTTTCATAAGCACCGGCACTTGCTTTTAGAATGGTTTGTTCGGCAAAGCTCCAGTCTCTTTTTGGAAGAATCATCGCATCACAACCAGATGCATATAAAGTTCTTGAAATACTTCCTAAATTATATGGATCTTCTACTCCGTCGATGTAACAAAGAAATCCATGGACATGTTTTTCAATAAGTTGAGGAATCTGTTTTTCTTCAGCTATAAGTAACACTCCACCATGTGTTTTACCTGTTGCCAATTCATTGATTTCATCACGCGAACAAAATACAACTTCGCACCCACGACTTTTCGCAATTTTAGCCAAATATCTTGTATCTTTCGTATTCTTTTTCTTATCAATATATAGTTTTTTACAATTACGAGAACCTGCTTCTAATAGGGCTTTGCAGGAAATGGCCCCTTCAAATATTTTTTCCATAGGACTATTATAATGGCTTTTATAATTTTTTTCTAGATGGTATTATATAAGGTATGGAAGGAGTCTTACTTAATGCATTTTAAAATAACCCAGGAAATGAAACAAAGAATCATCGTTTATTCTGCTTCATTGATTATTGCGATTCTTTTCTTCACAATATTAAATCGATTTAAGGATATAACACGATCCATTCAGTTCATAATAACAATTCTATTCCCTTTCCTTCTTGGAATTGGTTTAGCGTTTATATTGAACAATCCGCAAAAATGGGTTGAAAACAAATTATTAGCTAATGCACCTATGCAAAATAAACATAAAAGAATTTTATCGACAGGTATTGTGTTTATTCTAACTATTGGATTTCTAATCTTGTTTTTCTCTATTATCATCCCGAATACGATTGATTCTGTACGACAATTTTCTAAAAATATTGCGATCTATTCTGACACTTTAATTGGATACACAAAAGATTTTGCGTATAAATTAAACATTTCAGAAAAACAAGTGGAACAATTGTTGATCAATTTTGACATCACAAAGAAAATCACAAGCGTTTTAACGGAATCCATTCCTAAAATCGCATCTTACTCATACAGCTTTGTGAAAGGATTTATCAATATTATTTTAGCATTAGTTTCTGCATTCTATATTTTATTAGACCGCGAAACATTAGTAAAAGGAATCAAAAAATTAAATTATTCTTTATTTGACAAAAACTTTGCGAACTATTTAACACTATGGACAAATGATGCGAAAACTGTATTTGAACAATATATTGTTGGAAACATCATTGACTCATTTATTGTCGGTGTCATCTGTTACTTTGGAGCCCTAGTATTAAAGCTTCCATATGCAAGTATGATTGCCCTTATTATTGGTGTCACAAATGTAATCCCTGTATTTGGACCATTCTTAGGAGCCATTCCCGTCATCATTATCTTATGTTTGATTGACCCATTCTCAGCCTTAATTTTTACAATCTTCATCTTCATTCTTCAACAATGCGATGGAAACATCATAAAACCCATTGTACTTGGAGATAAACTGGGAATGTCAGGCTTCTGGATTCTATTCTCTGTTACTGTTGGTGGCGCATTATTTGGCGTTGTTGGAATGTTCTTAGGTGTTCCTATATTTGCACTTATTTATGCAGGCGTACATGATTATATTCAAGTTCGATTAAGAAACAAAAAAATTACAATTAACGATAAAGCAGGAACAATTGATTAGTTTCCTGCTTTTTACGTGCAATTTTTGAAAAAATGTGTATACTTATGTAAGTTAGGAGGAACTACCTTTGAATATTATAGACATTATTTTAGATACAATACACGATACATGGGCTATGCTACCATTATTGTATATCACTTATTGTATATTAGAAGTTTTCGAAAGAAAGAATACGCAAGACGATAAACTCTTCTTTGGACTACAAAGACTTGGACCCATTCTAGGCGCAATAGTCGGATTGATTCCACAATGTGGATTTAGTATTCTAGCCGCTATGTTGTTTGTTCAAAATAACATTACCCTAGGAACTTTAGTCAGTGTTATGATTGCGACAAGCGATGAAGCCATTCCAATCCTTATTAGTAATCCAAAGATGTATTCATCATTGCTTGGTATTTTAGGATTAAAATTAGTTATCGCAATTCTTGTTGGATTATTTACCGATCATGTATTATTTCGCAAACAAAAAATCCTCCGCTTCGAAGATATGGAAGAAGAGGATTATGATGAAGACGAATATGAGGAAGAAGAAAATTCAGGATCAAGCTGTCCATGTTGTTATCCTGAATATCCATTATGGATCAGTGCCTTATTAAGATCTTTAAAAATCTATGTATTCATCTTTATTACTAGTTTTGTATTAACATTATTAATGGAATGTATTGGAGAAAAAACATTATCTATGATCTTACTTCAAGATAATTTATTCCAACCAATCATCGCCGCACTATTTGGCTTTATTCCAAATTGCGCAGCTACAGTTGTTCTAACACAACTTTATACAGCTGGTGAATTGTCATTTGGATCGCTACTTGCAGGTCTTGTCACAAATGCAGGACTTGGTTTAATTGTGATGATTCGTTATGAAGCAAGAAAGAAAGACATTTTAAGAACCATTTCCATCCTATTTATAACAGGTGTTATCATAGGCATTGGATTTATGCTATTATAGCCACTATTGTGGCTATTTTTTTATCTTTGTGGGAAAATCCAGATTTCAAAATGTTCAATGTCATACCAAAACAAAAGAATAAGTATGGCAACCGCAAATAACAAAATATAAAAGATAATAGAATTCAGCTTTTGCGAATAATTCTGTTCATTCAATTCTGGATGCTCCTCTAATTCAGCCAATCGCTTCTTTGCTATTTTATCAAGCCAACTCATAGTTACCTCTACTTAGACTAATATTGGAAAATGAAATGGAAATATATCAATTTCCGGATGATTCCATTGATACCAAAGCGCTAAAACTAATGCAGCTAATAAGATAACAAGTACATAGAATTTAATATCTTTCATCATTTTATTTCCTTTTTCTTCAAAATCATGCGAATTCAATTCTGGATATTCATCCAATTCTTTGATTCTTTTTTTCGTTGTTTTTTCAATCCAGCTCATAGAATGTACCCCTTTTTAATTATATTTTAATCATTAAATTTATATAAAAATATGGTAAACTTGGTTATTGTGCTGGCCAAATAAGCACGAAAAAAGCTAGAAACTATTGTTTCTAGCTATCTTTTCCAAAAAATGGTGGGGACGGTGGGACTTGAACCCACACGGGATTTCTCCCAACGGATTTTAA
>ENA-OUQF01000499-OUQF01000499.1-human-gut-metagenome-genome-assembly--contig:-NODE-499-length-29405-cov-5.561704_pt1 | contig 29405 bp, 23 predicted proteins | sample MGYA00237947_ERZ548826 | MGnify/ENA primary metagenome ERZ548826 (study PRJEB26490, sample SAMN05194701) | human gut metagenome | biome: terrestrial biome; feature: human-associated habitat; material... | reverse complement strand
CTGCCTGTCTCGTGGGCTCGGAGATGTGTATAAGAGACAGCGTCCACACCGCTGTCCACGCACTCCTCGGCGCTGGTCAGCGCGGTCAGGATGCCGCTGACAAGGTCGAGCTGCTGCTTGCTCGGCTTGCCGCGCGCCATGTTGAGCTTGAGCCCCTGCGCTTTCAGCGCTTCAAGCTCGGCCATGCACAGCTCCTGCTCATGCATGAGCTCGCTGCGGGTCATTTCACTGTAGAGCTTTGACATATCTTAGACCTCCGTTTTTCGTTTGATGTTGAATTTATATATTTTCCGGCGCCGCCGGTGGGCTTACCACTTGTTTTCGACCTTTTCGGCAAAGCCGGGGAAATCCTTGACCTCAACTATGGTCCCGTCGTCCAGCACGGCGCGCCCGGTGAACATGCCAAACACCTGATGCTGGTCGGACTTGATGAGCTTGACGTCGGTGCAGGCGGCCCTGTCCAGAACGGGCGTGAAGTCCATCTCAAAGCGCCCGTCGTCCGAGGTGAAGGTCCACGGCGACATGAAGTCGCGCTCACCGCCGGGGATGTTGAACTGCACACGGCTGAGCTTGTGCGCACGGCCGTTATAGAAAAGCATGTTCTCCGTCGCGGCGGAGCAGTCGCCGAAGCCGTAGCCGATGTTCCAGCCGAAGGGAACGCCGTCGAGCTCACCCGAGGCGCTGCCCCAGTACCACGTGTTGTGATACGTCCACACGCCGCGGCCCCAGTCGAGAACGCCGAAGCTGTCCGCGGGGTCAAATTCATAGCGGCGCTCGCCGTAGGTCACGCAGCCCTTGGCGCGCATACAGTTTATCTTCTGGTTGAAGTAGAAATGGCCGGGCTTGTCGAAGGGCGTGCAGATGACCATGCTGTCCTGCGGCTCGTCGAAAAGCTCGATATTGGCAAGGATAGCCCCCTCGGGGCCGAAATCGTCCATCCGGGCGGTGAGGATGCGGCGGCCGGAGCCGTCGTTTTCAAAGCTGATGGCGTGCTTTTTGCCGCCGTGGCGCACGTCGCCGCTCTTGCTCGTCTCCGGCATGGCGAGGCGGCCGAGAGGCATGAAGCTCATCGGGCTTTTCGTGATCTCCCACCCCTCGGCAAAGTCGAGCAGGGAAATGGAGTCCAGCCCCATATAGCCGTTGTCGTCCACCGTCAGCGCGAGGGCGAAGCGCCCGTTGCTGACAAGATAATAATCCCATTCCTTTATGCGCGTTTTCGGCGCTTTGATATCCTTCCGGCGGTAGACGGGCAGAAGGCTTCTCGCAAAGCCCGGCTCCGTCAGGTCGCCGTTTTCGTTCAGCAGGGGTATTACACTGGTGATCTCATGCTGCATGCTGTCAAGCTCCTTTCTTCATTCGGCTTTTCTTTCAGCGGCCGCGCAGGCGGATGTCGCGCCCGGCAAAGGGCAGGCGCACGAACTCGCCCGCGATGCGCGAGTATATCTGCGGCGTGTACCGGCGGGCAAGCTCCTCGTCGGTGCAGTTTGTGCTTATTATGGTCCGCCTTCCGGCGGCAAGGCGGCTGTTTATGAGGGTATAGAGCGCGCTGACGGACATGGGCGTGACCATCTCCGTGCCGAGGTCGTCGAGTATCATAAGGTCGCATTCCTGCATCCTGCGCACGCGCACGGCTGCGGCCTCACCGGCCTCGCTGTCGCGGCAGAACTTCTGCTGCTCATACGCCTCCAGCGCGCTGGACGCCGAGTCATAGCATACCGAGCAGCCCTTCTGCGCCACGACGCGCGCGATACAGGCGGAGAGATAGGTCTTGCCGAGGCCGGTGTCGCCCTGAAGCAGGAGATTGGAGTTGACGTTGGGGAAGCTGTCGGCAAAGCGGCGGCAGATCTCCAGCACCTTGCCCATGGCCTCACGCGGAACGACGCCGTAGCGCGGGTCGTACTCCGCGCTGTACAGCGAAAGGTCGAAGCTTTCAAAGCTTTCGCTGCCGTGGCGCAGAAGCGTGCCCAGTTCCTTCGTGAGCTCCATATTATAAAGCCGCACAAGGCACTCGCAGGGCTCGTTTTCATAAACGCCGCTGTCGCGGCACTTTTTGCAGGAGTATATCGGGTCGAGGTAGTCCTGCGCAAAGCCGTGCGCGCACATAAGCTCCGCCCGGCGCGCCTGCAGGTCGAGATTCTCCTTCTCCAGCGCGGCAAGCTTTTCCTTGAGATCGCCCGCGCGCGATATCGTCAGACGCGCAAGCTGGACCATCTGCGCGCGAAGCTGCGCGTCTATCTGCGCGATCTCCGGCACGCGGGCATATACCAGCGCCGTGCGGCGCTCATGCTCGGATGCGTTCTTTTCGCGTATGTTTTCAAGCTCGCCTCTGGCACGTGCCAGAAGCTTCCCGTCGTAGCCCATTTCAAGCCGCCTCTCTCATATCTTGTCCAGCAGGGAATCCAGCCCCTCAAAGTCCGCCGGGCGGCTGCCGCGCGGCGCGGCGGCGCTCTTCGCGCCGGGGCTTCTCTGCCGGCCGTCCTTCTCCTCAATGTCGCGCGCCGTGCGCACGCCCTTTTCATGCCAGGAGAGAAGGATCTTGTTCATATAGTTCCATTTGAGCGCGCCCGTGTTCGTCACCGTCCTGTCGTAAGCCACGGCGATAACGTCCGCGCCGTAGCCCATATCCAGCCATGACGAAACATAGCCCTGCTCGGTCTTTGTAAGCTCACGCCCGCGGATGCCGATGGCGTTTTTGACCTCGGCGATGGTGCCGCGGCGCTCATCCGCGGCGCGGATGTATTCCTCCGCCTGCTCCACGGTCATTATCTCGCGGTTGACCCAGATGTAGGCCTCTTTCTCTATGGCGCGCGCGCTGGGGCGGCGCTGTGTGCCGTACCGCTCTGCATACTGGCGGCCGCAGAAGTTTATAAGCAGCATTATCACATCTGCCGGAAGGCCGAGATAATCATATATGCCGAAAAGCGTTTTCATGTCCACGCCGCCGAGGACGCGGCCCATGACCTTCGACGCCTCCGCCACTATCGCGGCGAACTCCCCGTCCGTCCGGCTGCGGCGGACGATATCCTCCGCGCTGTACTGCGGCAGCTCATCCGCCGGGGCGGGGGGGACCGTGCGCGCCGGAACGGGCGCGGGGGCTGCTTGGACGGGCGCGGGCGAAGCGCCCTGTGCGCCGCCGTCGAACAGCGCAAGGCGGCTGAGCTTCTCGTCGGCCGCTTCTATCTCCCTGAGCGTGCGGCACAGGTCGCGCGCGGCCTGCTCATGCCCGGTGCAGCCGGTGCGCAGCCTGTATATGTACAGCAGCGCCACGTCGCCGTCATGCGCGGCGATGAGCCTGTCCGCGGCCTGCGGGGATATTATTATTGAATTGTCGCGCGAAGCCTCTGCCATGTGCCGCCTTCTTCCTGCCGCGCCGGGATTAGAAAAATATGACGTAAATGTAAAAGTAATTATAGCATCATTTTTGTCTTGTCGCAATAGCAATAAATGTGCTATAATGCACGATGTATAATTACGTAGAGTATATTTTGCGAGAAAATAGAACCACGCGGACTGTATTATCGCGCAGCGCCGCAGGAAAAACAAGAGGAACTGATACGATGCTTGAGCTTCTTTCACCCGCCGGCTCTCCGGAGGCGGTAATAGCCGCCGTGCAGAACGGCGCGGACGCCATATATCTCGGCATGGGCGACTTCAACGCCCGCCGCGGGGCGAAGAATTTCACGAATGAGGAATTTGAAAAGGCCGTGACCTACTGCCGCATCCGCGGGTGCAGGGTGTACGTGACGCTGAACACGCTCGTAAACGACAGGGAAATGGCAGACGCCGTGGCCGCGGCGCGCCTCGCCTCCGACTGCGGGGCGGACGGGATAATAATTCAGGATCTCGGCCTCATCTCCGCCATACGCCGGGCACTGCCGGACATACCGCTGCACGCGAGCACGCAGATGAGCATACACAACCTTGCGGGCGTGCAGGCCGCGGCGGAAATGGGCCTGACGCGGGCGGTGCTCGCGCGGGAGCTGAGCCTTGAGGAGATAAAATATATAACGCAGAATTCCCCGATAGAGACGGAGATATTCGTGCACGGTGCGCTGTGCTTCTGCCATTCCGGGCAGTGCTATATGTCCAGCCTTATAGGCCGGCGCAGCGGCAACCGCGGCATGTGCGCGCAGCCGTGCCGGATGCAGTATTCCCTCGGCGGGCGCATGGACGACTACCCCATGTCGCTGAAGGATAACTGCCTTGTGGACAGACTGCGCGAGATAGAGGACGCGGGCGTGGCCTGCATCAAGATAGAAGGGCGCATGAAGCGGCCGGAGTACACCGCGATAGTCACGGGGATATACTCCAAGGCGCTCAAGGAGCACCGCCAGCCCACGCCGGAGGAAATGGACATGCTGACGAAGGCGTTTTCGCGGCAGGGCTTCACGCAGGGCTACTTCAACGGCGACAGGAAGGATATGTTCGGCGTCCGGGGCGAGCCGGAGGAGGGCACGGAGAAGATATTCACCGTGGCCCGCCGCGCCTATGCCGACGGCGAGCTGCGGCGCGTGCCCGTGCATTTTTACACCGTTGCGGAAAAGGGCGAGAGGATAAAGGCCATCGCTTTCGACGACGACGGACACCGTGCCGTGACCTACGGCCCCGTGCCGGAAAAGGCCAAGCGCCAGGGCCTGACGGACGGCTATCTTATAGAGCAGATGTTCAAGACCGGCGGCACGCCGTATAACTGCGTGGAAAACCGCGCCAAGACGGATCCGGGGCTGTACCTCGCCGCGGCGGAGGTGAACGAGCTTCGCCGCAAGCTCGTATCGGAGCTTTCGGAAAAGCGCGCCGTTCCCCCCGCGCGCAGAAGCGCCCCCATCCCCCCGCCACCGAAGAACGTGCCCACCGTGGCCGACCCCAAGCTCATCATGCAGGTGCGCACGGCGGAGCAGCTTACAAAGGAGCTTGCAGACCTGCGCCCGGCGTACATATACGTGCCCGCCATGCTCATGGCGGAGGAGCCGAAGCTGGTGCTGCCGTTCGTGGAGAAGGGCACGGTGCCGGTGGCGGTGCTGCCGCGGATAATAAACGACCGGCAGATGAAGGAGGTCTACTCCACCCTGCAGCGCCTTTTCGACTATGGCGTGAATGAGGCGCTCGTGGGGAATCTGGGGCAGATAATGATGGCGCGCGCCGCCGGGATGAAGCTTCGCGGCGACTTCGGGCTGAACGCGTTCAACTCCTACACGCTGGAAATGCTCAACCAGATGGGCTTCCTCTCCGCCACGGCCTCGTTCGAGCTGCGCATCGCGCAGGTGAAGGACATGGCCAAGCCTTTGGATACGGAGCTTATAATATACGGCCGGCTGCCGCTGATGGTGTCCGACCAGTGCATAATAAAGGAAAGCGCGGGGCGCTGCGCCTGTCAGACGCCGGCACAGATGGCCGACAGAATGGGCTCAGTCTTCCCCGTGGTGAAGGAATACGGCTGCCGCAACGTGGTGTACAACGCGCACAAGCTCTACCTCGCCGACAAGAAGGAGGATCTTTACTCCGCCGGGCTGTGGGGATTGAGGATGATGTTCACCACGGAGAGCGCGCGCGAGTGCGTGGAGGTGGCGAAGGGGCACATGGGGCTTTCCGACTATAAGCCCAACGTGCTTACGCGCGGCCTGTACTACAGGGGCGTAGACTGATAAAGGAGCTTTGACGGCATGGCAGTTATACTGGCCTCCGCATCGCCGCGGCGCAGAGAGCTGATGGAGATGCTTGGAGTGAAGGATATGAAGATAATCCCCGCAAAGGGGGAGGAGCACCCGCCCGCGGGCGCAGGCCCGGCGGAGACCGTGAAGGCGCTGGCCCTCGCCAAGTGCGAGGAGGTGCGCGCGCACTGCGCCGCGGACGATGTGTGCGTCGCGGCGGACACCATCGTGTGGTTCGACGGGCATATCTACGGCAAGCCCCACTCGAAGGAGGAGGCCGCGGGGATGCTCTCCCGACTTCGCGGTAACACGCACGAGGTCTATACCGGCGTGGCCGTGGCCGCGCACGGGAGAGTGCATGTCGAGGCCGAAATGACCAGGGTGCACTTCCGCGAGATAACGGACGCGGAGATCGATGCCTATATCGCCACGGGCGAGCCGATGGACAAGGCCGGCGCATACGGCGCGCAGGGCCGGGGCGCGGTATTCGTGCGCGGCATAGACGGGGACTTTTTCAACGTTATGGGTCTGCCATTGTGCAGACTTGATTCCATGCTGAAAGAGGCCGGAGTGGAGCTTATTAAGGAGTGATGGCCCGTTGAAGGAATATCTGAGGAAAAACGGAATACGCATCGGCATAATCGTGGCGGCGGTCGCGGTGATAATCGGCTTCGGCGCGGCGGCGCGCGGCGGGGAGATAGGCTTTCTCCAGAACGCCACGGGCGTGCTGGAGGCGCCGATAAAAAAGGTGCTCAGCTCCACGGTCAACTGGTTCGACACGATATACGGCTATCTTTATAAATACGACGCGCTTCAGGCGGAGAACGAATCGCTGCGCTCACAGCTTGCCGACGCGCAGCAGTCCGCGCGCGACGGCATCGCCGCGTCGGAGGAGAACACCCGCCTGCGCCAGCTTCTGGAGCTGAGAGAGAAGCACACCGACTATGAGATGGAGTCGTGCAAGGTGGTTTTGTGGTCGTCGTCGAACTGGTCGTCGTCGTTCACGATAAGCAAGGGGCGCAGCAGCGGGATAGAGCTGAACGACCCTGTCGTGACGGAGTACGGCGTGCTCGTCGGACAGATAACGGAGCTTGGCGAGACATGGGCGACGGTCAGCACGATAATCGACGTGGATATGAGCGTCGGCGCTTACGTCGGCTCGTCCGGCTCGTCGGGCATGTCGGTGGGCGAATTCGACCTGATGAAGAAAAAGCAGGCAAAGCTGACCTATCTCGCGGAGGGCGCGCAGATTTTCGTCGGCGACGAGGTGCTGACCTCCGGCTCGGGCGGCGCATTCCCGGCGGGGCTTCTCATCGGCACCATAAGCAACATACAGACCGAGGCCGGCGGACAGATAGAGTACGGCATCATCAAGCCCGAGTGCAGCTTTGACACGCTCGTGCAGGTGTTCGTGATAAAGAGCTTTGAAGTGGTGGAGTAGACTTGAACATCAATCTTAAGGAGATATTCTCCAAGGCAAACATAAAAAGACTGCTGAAATACGCGCTTTTCATGTTCCTTGCGCTCGTGGCGCAGAACATGCTGTTCACGCAGCTTCGCCTGTTCGGCGTGTGCCCGCTGGTGCTGCCGGCCGTGGCCGTGGCCGTGGGCATGTTCGAGGGGGCGACATGGGGGGCGGTATTCAGCCTTATCATGGGCATATTCGCGGATATGGCCTTCATAGAGAACACCATCACCTTCACGGTGCTCTTCCCGGTGCTGAGCTTTGCCACGGGCTTCGTGTCGCAGTTTTTCATCAACCGGCGCTTTTTCGCCTTCATGGGCGCGACGCTTGCGGCGCTGCTGATAACGGGCGTCGTGCAGATGCTGAAAACGGCGGCGCTGGACGTGTGGGCGGGCTCGATGATCACGACGGTGCTTTTGCAGACGCTGTGGTCGCTGCCGCCCGCCGTGCTGGCGTATTTTCCGCCGGCGGAGTGGATAGAGTAAAACCGGCGGAGAGCGGGCGCACAGACCAGAAAGGACTTTTCAATGCATCACAGACTTGTAAGGCAGGGCAGGGTCGCCGCGATGATAGTGGCAATATTGATACTGCTGACTGTGTACGTCTACGAACTCTATGACCTCCAGATCATAGAGGGCGAAAAATACTACAACCAGAGCAACGAGATAACGAATGAGGAGCGCGCCGTGACCGCGGCGCGCGGGAACATCCTAGACCGCTACGGCCGCGTGCTGGTGAGCAATTCCGAGACCTATAACCTCACCATAGACACGACCAAGCTCTTCGCCAACGAAAACCCGAACGAGACCATCCTCGGCCTTGTGCAGATGGTGGAGGGCTACGGCGACGTGTATACGGACGACCTGCCCATCACGCGCGACCCGCCCTTTGAGTATCTTGCGGACATGACGGAGATACAGCGCACGATGCTGAAGGCATACATCGCGGACAAGCAGAAGGAGCTCAAGAATCTCGTGGCGGATCCGGAGAACCCCACCGCCGTGGAGCTGATGAGCTATATGCGCACGCGCTATGAAATAGACAACAGCTACTCCGCGCAGGAGATGCGCATCATCGCCGGCGTGCGCTATTCCATCAACGTGCGCTATGCGATAAACACCGCCGACTACGTCTTTGTCGAGAACGCCAGCATGAAGCTGATATCCTCCATCATGGAAAACAAGCTTGCCGGCATAAATGTCAACCGCGCGTATACGCGCGAATACGGCACGGACTATGCCGCGCACATCCTCGGCTACGTCGGCCTGATGACGCAGGAGGAGTATGAAAAATACTCCCTGCTGAAATACTCCACCGATGCCTACGTCGGCAAGGACGGCGTGGAATACGCCTTTGAAAACTATCTCCACGGCAAGGACGGCACGGTGATAGAGACGAAGAACGCCTCCGGCACGGTGCTGAGCACGGTGTACACCGAGGAGCCTGTGCCCGGGAACCACATATACCTCACCATCGACCAGACGCTTCAGGAGCAGACCGAGCGTATCCTCAATGCCGGTGTGCAGGGGCTTATAAAGACGCGCGCACAGGAGCGCGCGGAGGGCCTTGCCCGCGGCGACTACAACGCGGACATGAAGGACGAGATAACCGGCGCCGCCGCCGTGGTGGTGGACGTCAACACCGGGGAGCCGCTTGCCATCGCAAGCTGGCCGACCTTCGACGTGTCCACGATAATCGAAAACTATCAGGAGCTTCTCGCAACGCCGAACGCGCCGCTTTTCAACCGCGCGCTCATGGGCGCATACGCCCCCGGCTCCACCTTCAAGCTGGTCACGGCGATCGCGGCGCTGAACAAGGGCGTCATAAACACCGCCGACAAGATAAAATGCGAGGGCGTTTACACCAAGTACTCCGCCGAGGGCTATTCGCCTGAATGCTGGATCTGGAACGCCAACAAGAACGAACACCTCAAGCACCCGGAGGAGAACACCTCCACCGCCATACGCGATTCGTGCAACTACTACTTCTACACCATCGGCAACGAGCTTGGCGTTGACTATCTGGGCGAGGTCGCCCATGCCTTCGGGCTGGGCGTGAGCACGGGCATAGAGCTCGTCGAGACGAAGGGCAACATGTCCAACCGCGAAAACCACTATGACTACGCCGGCTCCGAGTGGCGAATAGGCGACACGCTGCAAGCGGCCATCGGCCAGTCGGACAGCATATTCTCCCCCCTGCAGATGGCGGAATACGCCGCCACGCTCGCAAACTACGGCGACAGGCACTCGGCCTCCATCCTCAAGACCGTCAGAAGCTACGACTACAGCGAGAAGGTGTACGAGCGCGAGCCGGAGGTGCTCAGCCACGTGGAATCGGCCACGTATAACTGGGATGCGGTCAAGGAGGGAATGCACCTTGTGGTCAACTACCCCGGCAACCAGGCCGTGTATGAAAACTTCATCAAGTGCAGCTTTACCAAGGTGCGCAACGGCGAGACCTACGGCGTCAACGGCAAGACCGGCACCGCCCAGAAGGGCGAGGGCATCACGAACGACGGTATGTTCATCTGCTATGCCCCGGCCGACGACCCGGAGATCGCCATAAGCATCGTGGTCGAGCGCGGCGGCTCCGGCGCGAACGTGTCGTTCATCGCGCGCGACATACTCAACGCCTATTACGTCATTCGCGGCTACAGCGACTCGGCCGAGGAGGAAATGACCCTGCTGAAGTGAAATTTGCCCGGAAACGGTGCAAAAAGCAGTTGCAGTTTGGGTTAAGTGTGTTTATAATAATACAGACTATTATATGTGAAAAAAGAAATAAAGAAGAGCTGACGGTGAAGAGCTGACGGATAACCGGAAGAGAAACGGAGAAGAGAATGAACATTGCATTGATGGCACACGACAGAAAAAAGGAACTGATGGTCCAATTCTGCATCGCATACTGCGGCATACTTGCCGAGCATTCGCTCTGCGCCACGCACGTGACGGGCAAGCTTGTCTCGGAGGCGACGGGGCTGCCCATCACGCTCTACCTCCACGCGGATCAGGGCGGCGCGCAGCAGATAGGCGCGCGCATCTCCTTCAACGAGATAGACCTCGTGCTGTTTTTCTGCGACCCGGCCAATCCCAGAGGCTTTGACGATATCAACAAGATAGAGCGCCTGTGCGACCAGTACCAGATCCCCTTCGCCACGAATGCGGCGACGGCGGAGGTGCTTGTGCAGGGACTGCGCCGGGGCGATCTCGACTGGCGCAACATCGTAAACCCGCAGAAGAGATAAAGAACACTGCATTACTGCGCGTCCGCCGCGCCCGCGGCGGCCGTGCCAGCGGCTTCAGCCCCCACACAAAGGGGGCTGTACGCGGTTTTTTACAGAAGAATTGAAAGGAATCGACACAATGGCTAAGGTTTCACCGCGCACGCTCTCCGGCTTTATGGAGCTTCTGCCGAGAGAGCAGATGAAGATGGAGCGCATGATGGAGATACTCCGGCGCAGCTACGCCTCATACGGCTTCACGCCGCTGGACACGCCCGTGATAGAGTCGGCGGAGGTGCTGCTGGCGAAGGGCGGCGGCGAGACGGAGAAGCAGATATACCGCTTCACCAAGGGCGACAGCGACCTTGCACTGCGCTTCGATCTGACGGTGCCGCTGGCAAAGTACGTCGCCGCGCACTATGCCGAGCTGAGCTTCCCCTTCCGCCGCTATCAGATAGGCAAGGTCTACCGCGGCGAGCGCGCACAGCGCGGCCGGTTCAGGGAGTTCTATCAGGCGGATATAGACGTCATCGGCGACGGCAAGCTCGACATCATAAACGAGGCGGAGATCCCCGCCATAATATACGACACCTTCACGGCCCTCGGCCTCAAAAAGTTCAAGATACGCGTCAACAACCGCAAGATACTCAACGGCTTCTATGCAATGAACGGTATGAGCGAGCGCGCGGGCGATATAATGCGCACTGTGGACAAGCTCGACAAGATAGGTGCGGAGAAGGTGCGCCAGCTCCTCATCGACGAGGTGAAGATGCTTCCCTGCAAGGCGGAGAACGTGCTGGACTTCATGGCCATAAAGGGCACGAACGCCGAGGTTCTTTCCGCGCTGGAGTGCTATCGCGGCATGGACGCCGTGTTCGACCAGGGGCTTGACGAGCTTACGACCGTGACGAAGTATCTGGCGAGCTTCGGCGTGCCGGAGGAGAACTTCGCCGTGGACCTCACCATCGCGCGCGGCCTCGACTACTACACGGGCACGGTCTATGAGACCGAAATGACCGAGCACCCGGAGATCGGCTCCGTCTGCTCCGGCGGGCGGTATGACAGCCTTGCGGAATATTATACGGACAAGCAGCTTCCCGGCGTGGGCATCTCCATCGGGCTTACGCGGCTTTTCTACGTGCTGGGCGAGCAGGGCCTGCTGTCGGATGAGCTGGTTTCCGCGCCGTGTGACGCGCTGGTCATCCCCATGACGGACGACCTCAGCTTTGCCATCTCCGCCGCAGCGCAGCTCCGCGCCGCCGGGATACGCACGCAGCTTTACGGCGAGAAGAAGAAATTCAAGGCCAGGATGAGCTATGCCGACAAGCTGGGCGTGCCCTATGTCATCTTCGTCGGCGAGGATGAGATCGCCGGGGGCGTGCTGTCGGTGAAGGATATGACCACCGGCGTTCAGCGCAAGCTGAGCGTGGACGCAGCGGCAGAGGATATCCTTGCCGACCTTTACGAGCGCGCGGCCTGCCCCGTCATAATCGACTGAGCGCCGCACTGAAACTGTTTTATCCAAATTAAGATAGAAGAGAGGGAAATTTATGTTCCAGTCCCGTACACACAACTGCAATGAACTGAGACTTGAAAACGCCGGAGAGCGCGTCAAGCTCGTCGGCTGGATGGAGAATGTCCGCGAGGTCGGCAGCAATTTTGCCTTCGTCGTGCTGCGCGATTTTTACGGCACGACGCAGATAGTCGTCGAGAGCGAGGACATGATGAAGATCGTCAAGTCCATCAACAAGGAATCCACCATCTCCGTCGAGGGCGTCGTGCGTGAGCGCGCCAGCAAGAACCCCAAGCTCGCCACCGGCGATATCGAGGTCGTGCCGGATAAGATCGACATCCTCGGCAAGTGCCGCTATAACGAGCTGCCCTTTGAAATAAACCGCAGCCGCGACGCCGACGAGAGCGCCCGCCTCAAGTACCGCTATCTTGACCTGAGAAACCCCGCCGTCAAGAAGAACATCATCCTCCGCTGCAACGTTATCGCCGCGCTGCGTCAGGCCATGACGGCGCACGGCTTCCTTGAGATAACCACGCCTATCCTCACGGCCTCCTCGCCCGAGGGCGCGCGCGACTATCTCGTCCCCGCGAGAAAGCACCCCGGCAAGTTCTACGCGCTGCCGCAGGCGCCGCAGCAGTTCAAGCAGCTTCTTATGACCTCCGGATTCGACAGGTACTTCCAGATCGCGCCCTGCTTCCGCGACGAGGACGCCCGCGGCGACCGTTCGCCCGGCGAGTTCTACCAGCTCGACATGGAAATGGCCTTCGCCACGCAGGAGGACGTGTTCGCCGTGCTGGAGGACGTGCTGCCCCCGATATTCGCAAAGTTCGGCACGTACAACGTCGCCTCCTCCGCGCCCTTCAAGCGCATCGGCTATGTCGAGTCGATGGAGCGCTACGGCACGGATAAGCCCGACCTGCGCATAGACCTGCATGTTGACGATATAACCGCGCTCACGCGCGGCACGGAGTTCGCGCCCTTCAACGCGGAAGGCGCCGTCGTCAAGGCCATCGTTGTCAGCGACTGCGCGCTGACGAGAAAGCACATAGACAAGCTCTGCACCGACGTCGAGGTCCAGGCCGGGGCGAAGCCCTACTGGTTCAAGCTCGACGAGAACGGCCAGCTCACCGGCGGCGTTGCAAAGTTCCTCGCCGGACGTGAGCAGGAGCTTATAAGCGCGCTGGGTCTCACGCCCAACTGCCTTGTCGGCGTCGCTGCGGGCAAGAAGGAGCAGGCGCAGAAGACCGCAGGCGTCATGCTGAAGATGCTGGGCGCGGCCTGCCCCAACCATATGGATAAGGAGCGCTACGAGTTCTGCTGGATAGTCGATTTCCCGATGTACGAGATCGGCGAGGAGTCCGGTGAGCTTGAGTTCTGCCACAACCCGTTCTCCATGCCCGCCGGCGGCCTTGACGTGCTGCTCAAGGCGGAGCGCGGCGAGATAGACCCGCTGACCATCACCGCCGACCAGTACGACCTTGTCTGCAACGGCGTTGAGCTCAGCTCCGGCGCGGTGCGCAACCACGACCCGGAGATAATGATAAAGGCCTTTGAAATGGTGCGTCTCGGCGAAGAGGACGTGAAGAAGAAGTTCCCCGCCATGTACAACGCCTTCTGCTACGGCGCGCCCCCTCATGCCGGCATCGCCCCGGGCGTTGACCGCATGGTCATGCTCCTCGCCGGTGAGGACAGCATCCGCGAGATCATCCCCTTCCCCATGAACAAGAACGCCATGGACGTCATGATGGGCGCTCCCTCCACGGTGGAGCAGAAGCAGCTTGACGAGCTGCACATCGCCCTCGTCGGAGAGCTGGAAGAGTAATATCTATTTATCACAAAAGCCGTCGGCATAAGGCTGTGCTGGCGGCTTTCGCATAAAGGAGAGGTGCCAATGTTTTCCTCAGTGAAGAGCCTGGGCGTGACGGGCGTGGGCGGCTATGAGGTGTCGCTGGAGGCGTACATATCAAACGGGCTGCCCGGCTTCGACATCGTCGGCCTGCCGGACGCGGCCGTGAAGGAGGCGCGGGAGCGCGTGCGCGCCGCAATAAAGAATAACGGCTTCAAATTCCCCGTCAGCCGCATGACAGTGAACCTCGCGCCCGCGGACAAGAAGAAGGCCGGCACGCTGTACGACCTGCCCATGCTGATAGGCATACTCTCCGCCGCGGGGGATATAGACCCGCCCGGCAATGACTGCGCCTTTATCGGCGAGCTTTCCCTCATGGGCGAGCTGAGAAGCGTCACGGGCGCGCTGCCCATGGCGATCGCGGCGCAGCGCGCGGGGATAAAGCGGCTTTTCGTTCCGGCGGACAACGCGCGCGAGGCCGCCTTTGCCGACGGGCTGGAGGTCTACCCCGTGAAGGACGTGCGCACGCTCATTGCGCATCTGCGCGCCGAGGAGCTTATCGCCCCTGCCCCGCCGCCGGATATCGCCGATGAAGCCGCGGGAATACCGGACTTTGCCGACGTGAAGGGGCAGGAGAACGTCAAGCGCGCGCTTGAGATCGCCGCAGCGGGCGGGCACAACATTCTCATTGTCGGCCCTCCGGGCGCGGGCAAGTCCATGATGGCAAAGCGCCTGCCCGGCATCCTGCCGGATATGAGCCGGCATGAAATGATAGAGACGACGGAGATACATTCCGTTGCGGGCCTGACGAGCCCGGCGCATCCGATAGTCGCGGCGCGCCCCTTCCGCGCACCGCACCATACCGTTTCCGCCGCGGGGCTTTCCGGAGGCGGCACGACGCCGCGCCCCGGCGAGATAAGCCTTGCGCACAACGGCGTGCTGTTTCTTGACGAGCTTCCGGAATTCCGCAGCGACGTGCTTGAGGTGCTGCGCCAGCCGCTGGAGGACGGACAGGTGACGGTGTCGCGCGTGTCGGGCACGGTCACGTTCCCCAGCCGCTTCATGCTGGTGTGCGCGATGAATCCGTGCAAATGCGGCTGGTACGGGCACCCCTCCGGCCGCTGCCGCTGCACGGCGAACGACGTGCGCCGCTATCACAGCCGCATATCCGGCCCGCTGCTGGACAGGATAGACCTCATCGTGGAGGTTCCGGCGCTGGAATATGATGAGCTCAAGCGCAAGGCCCCGGCGGAAAGCTCGGCGGAGATAAAAAAGCGCGTGGACGCGGCGCGGGAAATACAGCGCGCGCGGTTTGCAGCCTGCTGCGGCACGGCGGAGTGCAACGCGCACATCCCGCCGCGTATGCTGCGCGAGGTGTGCGCCGTGTCGGCAGAGGGGGAGGCGCTTATGCACGCGGCCTTTGACGCCATGCATCTTTCCGCGCGCAGCTATGACCGCATCCTGCGCGTCGCGCGCACCATCGCCGACCTCGCCGCGAGTGAGAGCATCGAGAGCGAGCATATCGCCGAGGCCATACAGTACAGGACCTATGACTTTACGGAGAACTGAAGCTATCTCCCCCGCCGCGTGCAAGGCGGGGGAGATTTGAACTATCGCGGAAAAATTTTTACTATCGCGCAATATTTTGCCGCGGAATACGACTATACAGGCGAAGGGGGCCGGAACATGACTGACGCCTCAATAATAGAGCTGTATTTTGCCCGCGCAGAGCGGGCCATAGAGGAAAGCCAGACGGCCTACGGCGGGTACTGCTACCGCGTGGCGAACGGCATCCTCAACGACCGCGCCGACTCAGAGGAGAGCGTGAACGACACGTGGCTTGCCGCGTGGAACGCCATGCCGCCAACGCATCCGCAGTGCCTGAAAGCCTTTTTCGGCGCGCTGACGCGGCGCATATCCGTGGACAGGCTGCGCCGCCGCCTTGCCGGGAAACGCGGCGGGGGAGAGGCGCTCATCGCGCTGGAGGAGCTGGCGGAGTGCATCCCCTCGGACTGGAGCATGGAGAGATCGGTGGAGAACAGAGAGCTTATCCGCGCTTTCAACGCGTTCCTGTCGGTGCTTCCGCCGCGGGAGAGGAACCTGTTCGTCGCGCGCTACTGGTACGGCCTGCCGGTGGACGAGCTTGCCGCCAAGTTCGGGCTGAACAAGAACACGGCGCTTTCAAAGCTGCGCCGTACACGCCTGCGTCTGCTGGAATATCTTGAAAAGGAGGGCTTGAAGTGACAGGGGAACAGTTCTTCGACGCCTTCGGCGAGATAGACGGCGCGTATATCCTCGCGGCGGGGGACGTGATATACGGCGGCAGAGGGGCGCACGTCAGGCTGAGAAAAGCCGTGCGCACGGCGCTTATCGCCGCGGCGATAGCGGGGCTTCTGACGCTGACGGCCTATGCCGCGGGCTGGCTTGGGCTTTCGGGGCGGATGATAAAAGACCCCGGCGCGCCCATCGAAAGCAGCGCAGAAACGGCAGAAGCGGAGGCAGTGCTGGACACCCTGCGCCCTGTCCATCACCGCGGCTATATTTCCCTCAGCGGCGTTTACGGCACGGCGGAGTACCGCGCGGCGGCAGAATGGCTGGCGTTCAGGGGGAGCTACGCCGATGAGAAAACGGCGCAGCAGCTTGCGCGCGGCGAGGCATATTACGACTGGCGCGACCTTGAGCGCGGCTTTGCGCCGGATGCGCAGACAAGGGAGATATGCCGCCTGTATCAGGTCTGGGATGCGCCCATGTGGGAAAAGCTTCAGGAGATCGCCGCGAAGCACGGCCTCGCTCTTCACACCGCGCGCACGGCCATCACCGGCGCGGGGAACCAGCCCCGCGAATACGGATGTTATGAGGACGGCTCGTTCGTTGTGTCGATAGAGCGGGCGCAGTATATGTACACGCTGTACCTTGAGCGGACGGGGTATCTCCCCTGCGACGATATGGCGGCGGACAGCGAGGCAGAATATGAAGAGTGGGAATATGCCGCCGCGTGCGGCCAGCGCGTCAGCATTGCCGTGCGCGACGTGACGACGGCCAAGGCGTGGCCGCAGTACGACGTGCTTGTCTTCGCCGGGGGCGGCGGCGCGTCGGTGACGGTAAAGGCGTCCTACGGGTATTCAGCCGATGATAAAGATGCGGATGTAAGCCGCTTTGCGCAGGGGCTTGCAGACAGCATCGACTTTGCCGCCGTTGAGGCCGCCGGAACGGCGGAGGATGCGGTCTCAGTCCTGATGAGAGGAGACGAAGAGAAATGAAAAAGCCTTTAATATGGATTCTGTGCGCCGCGCTGTGGATGAGCATGTGCGCCTGTACCCGCGCCGGGGCGGAGGAGACGCCTGAACCGGCGCGGGAGGACGGCACGCCGCCCGCGGCAGCGCCGGAGGCGGAGACGGCGCGGCGCATGGATATGGAGCTGACCTCCGGCGACGGGCTTATCCGCATAAGCGTCCATGCCGCGGCGGATGAGATACCCTCCGCCATGCCGGTCCTGAAGCTGCGCCCGCGGACCATCACGCCGGATATGGCGTGCCGCATGGCGGAGGGGGCGTTCGGCACGGCGGAGCTTTATGAGGCTTCGCAGGAGCTGAGCCGGGCGGAGATATCGGAGATGATAGCGGCCTATGAATACGCCGTCACAGACGAGGCCATTCGTGCCGGCCACGGCGAGGACGCGCCGCAGCATTGGATAGACAGCGTGCGCGACGCGCGGCTGTCCATTCTGGAGTATTACCGCAATGCGTATGCCAATGCGCGCGAGGAGACGGCGCGCGTGCCCTGCCAGTGGAAGTTCTGGCCCAGCGGGCACTATGTCTTTTATGACTACGCCGGGACGGACACGGCCTATACCGATAATATCCCCGCGGGTCTCTCCGTTGACCTGCGCGCCGTGACCAACGTCAATGGCGTGCCATACGAGTTCTGGGTCAACAACAACGAAGGCACGGACTTCGTCAACCACAGCCTGTCTATATTCGCGCTGACGGCGAATGAACTGCCCTCCGGCGGGGCGGATGAGCAGGAACGTCAGGCGCGAAAGCAGGAATGGCTTCTCGGCATGGGGCTTTATTCCGACAGCCCGGCGGGGGAGGCGGAGCTTGACGCGGCGTGCGCGCGGGCGCGCACTCTTGCCGCCAGTATGGGGCTTGGCGAGTGGCGCTTCACCGCCGCGGCTGCGGACATGACGGACAGCGGCGGCGGGTGGCAGATAGAGCTGACCGGGCGGCCGGTGTATGAGGGCTATCCTGTCAATTGGCAGGCCGCGGCCGTGGATCAGCGCTTTTATCCGGAGAGTTTGACCATCCACACGGCGAACGGCGGCGGGCTTATCGACCTTTACTATACATCTCCTATGGAGGCCGTCGAAACGGTGGAGCAGGCTGCGCCGCTGAAAACGTGGGAAGAGATAGAACCCGCCGCAGTAAAGGCCATGCAGGGCTGGACATACGAAACGCTGATACCCGGCTATGCGTCCGAAAAGGCGTGGTGGGATGGCATCGGTGTAGAGCAGGTGGACGCCGCGGTCGATATCGACGCTATATGCGTGGGCTATACCCGCGTAAAGGGCGATGCGGGCGAGTATTATCTCATCCCGGCTGTCACCTTCCCCGGAAAGCTGACGGTAAAGGGCGTTATCCCCGGCGTGCATGAGACCCCGATGGATCTGCTTTTCGACGGCGGCGCGGACTATAACGCCGCACTGACGCTGGACCTGCGAAGCGGCGCGGTCATTCAATGAAAACCTAAAAAAGCGGCAGTCAACTGACTGCCGCTTTTCCTATAAACATTATGCTCAAAGCCCCAGAAGGTTCACGGCCCCGCTTACGGCGACGCCGATATAGACGATGTTTTTCAGCTTGTCGCCGTCTGTTTTGTCAACGATGCGGTTGGCGATGAACAGCCCCGCGCAGATGCACACGACGCACATCAGTATCGCCGGGATGAGCGCGGGCGTGAGTATGCCGTCACGCACGCGCATATACGCGTTGACAAAGTGGCTGATGAGGAAAAGCAGCTCCGTCGTGCCGAGATACTCCTCCTTGCTGTCGGTGTGGGAGAGGTAATACAGCACCATGAGCGGCCCGCCCACGGAGAAAAGCCCGCTGCACACGCCGGAAAACACCCACGCCGCGATGCTGACGGGGAGGCTCCACCGGGCATGCTGCTTTCTGGAGGGCATGAAGTGATACGCGGCCAGCACGAGAAGGAACACGCCGAACGCGCGCTTGAGAAGCGCCTGATCCACCGCGGAGGAGAAGTGGATGGCGGCGGCGGAGGCCGCGGAGTAGACGATGAGCGGGAGGATGACCTTGCGCGGGCTGACGTGCTTTCTGTAGCGCAGTATCATCAGCGACGTCAGCGCGATGCACACGACGCCCACAATGGCGGCGGACTGGCTGATGGAGAAGAACGACGGCAGAACGGTCATCATCACTATCCCCGCGCCGAAGCCGCACACGCCGTGCGCGATACCGGCCAGAACAGTTATGATGCAGACGGAAATATAATAAAGCATAGTACCCTCTCTTAACGAATCATTGACTGCCAGAATTCTACGCCCGCCGCCGCGCTTTGTCAAGGCGTGCGGAAATGCGGCGGAATTCGGCGCGGGCGGCAAATTTTTATGGAACTTTTCCGCGTTGTATGTTACAATATTCCCCGTGAATTTAAAAATGACTCCGAGGGAGGACAGAATGAACGACATAATACTCGTAAAGCTCGGCGAAATAATCCTGAAGGGGCTGAACCGCAGGTATTTCGAGCAGAAGCTTATGGCGAATATGCGCCGCCGGCTTTCGCATATAGGGAAGTTCAGGGTCTACTGCATCCAGTCCACCGTATATGTGGAGGCGCAGGAGGACAACGCTGATATCGACGCGGCGTTCGAGGCGCTGCAGAACGTGTTCGGCATAGTCGCGCTGGTGCGCGCGGCGGCCTGCGAGAAGGACAAGGACGCGATAGCCGCGCTGGCGAAGGAATATCTGCGCGATGAAATGCTGCGCGCGAAGAGCTTCAAGGTGGAGTCCAAGCGCAGTGACAAGAGCTTCCCCATGACGAGCATAGAGCTCAGCCAGTACGTCGGCGGGGAGCTGAACGAGGCATATCCCGATGTGAAGGTGGACGTGCACGAGCCGGAGCTTATCGTGCATATCGAGGTGCGCGACCTTGCGGCCTACGTCCACGGCGCGCCTGTGCCCGGCGCGGGCGGTATGCCTGTGGGCTGCAACGGCACGGCGGTCACGCTGCTTTCCGGCGGCATCGACAGCCCCGTGTCCAGCTATATGATCGCAAAGCGCGGCGTGCACCTTATCCCCGTGCACTTCTTCTCCTTCCCCTACACCTCACAGCAGGCCAAGGAAAAGGTGATAGAGCTGGCGCAGATAATCACGGCCTACTGCGGGAAGATGACGATGGAGATCGTGCCCTTCACGCACATTCAGGAGGAGATACGCGACAAGTGCCCGGAGGAGTACTTCACGCTGATAATGCGCCGGTTCATGATGCGCATCGCACAGCGTATCGCGATGGACAACAACGCCAGGGCCATCGTCACGGGCGAAAACCTCGGCCAGGTCGCAAGCCAGACAATGGAGGCCATGGCCTCCACGCAGGCCGTGCTGCAATTGCCGGTGCTCCAGCCGCTGATAGGCATGGACAAGGAAGAGATAGTGCGCCTTGCACGAAAAATAGGCACGTTTGAAACGTCCATCCTGCCGTATGAGGACTGCTGCACGGTGTTCACGCCGCGGCACCCGCGCACAAGGCCGAAGCTGCGCGAGGTGGAGGCGGCGGAGAGCGCGCTGGACGTGGACGCGCTGGTCGAAGAGGCCGTAAAAGGAATAGAGAAAGTGACGGTGGGATGAAATGCCAAGAAGCTATGATACTGAAATAATCTCTGTCGGAACGGAGCTGCTGCTGGGACATGTGACGAATACCGATTCGCGCGACATATCCGAGCTGCTGTCGAAGATAGGCATAAACGTGCGCTATCACACGGTCGTGGGCGACAACCCCGAACGGCTTGAAAGCTGCATCGAGATCGCAAAGCAGCGCGCGGACATAATCATCACCACGGGCGGCCTCGGCCCGACCTGTGACGATCTGACAAAGGTGATAACGGCGCGCGCCTTCGGCCTTGAGCTGGTCGAGGTCAAAAGCGAGCGGGAGGGGCTGTATGAGTATATCAAGAACAGCCGCAACTTCACGCCGAACAACTATTCACAGGCCATGCTGCCGGAGGGCTGCACGGTGTTCCACAATACCTGCGGCACCGCGCCCGGCTGTGCCTTCGTCAAGGATGGGAAGATAGTCGTGATGCTGCCCGGCCCGCCGAAGGAGTGCTATACCATGTTCATGCGCAGTGCGCTGCCGTACCTGCGCCAGCTTTCCGATGAGCTGATAGTGTCGCACTCGATCAACATCTTCGGCATCGGCGAGAGCGCCGTGGACGATATGTTCTCCGGAGAGATGAACCTCATGAAAAACCCCAGCATGGCCCCCTACGCCAAGGAGTGCGACTGTCTGCTTCAGGTCACGGCCAAGGCGAAGAGCGAGGCGGCGGCAGAGGAGATGCTGCGCCCCGTGATGGAGCACGTATGCCAGCGCCTGGGCGAGTATGTCTACGGCGTGGATGTGGAAAATCTGGAGCAGGGCGTTTTCGCCGCGCTGACGGCGCGCCCCATGACCTTCGCCACGGCGGAAAGCTGCACCGGCGGCGAGATCGCCAAGCGCTTCACCGACCTTCCCGGCGCAAGCCGCTTCTTCATCGGAGGACTCGTGACGTATAAGAATGACGCCAAGACGCGCCTGCTCGGCATCGACCCGGAGCTTATCCGCCAGAAGAGCGCCGTCAGCTATGAGGTGGCGCAGGCCATGGCGGAGGGCGTGCGCACGCGCCTCGGCGCGGATATCGGCATCGGCGTGACGGGCATTGCAGGCCCGCTTGGCGACGGGCTGCATGAGGTGGGCACGGTGTTCGTGTCCATGGCCGTCGAGGGGCAGACCTATGTGCGCGAGCTGCACATGGGAACCTACCGCACGCGCAGCTTCATCCGCCGCATGGCCGGGAACCACGCCTTTGACATGATGCGCCGCTATCTGAGCGGGCTGAACGTCGAAATGAAGTAATGGAATAAAAAAGATCGATAATAGTTCAGGACGCGCCGCATCTGCGGCGCGATACTCGGCGTCAGCCTGCTTGCGCTGGCCGTGCTGTCCGTTGTCGGGTGCATCTGGTTCTTCGCGTTCGTGCGGCAGATATTCCGCGCCTATGGCCGCTTCCATAGAAACGCGCTGGCCCCCTGCCGCGGCGCCGCGGCGCTTCCCGCGCTGCCCCTCGCGCCGCAGCTTCCCGCCGCGCTGCGCCGCCGTCTGCGCACGGTGACGCTGGCCGCGCTCGCGGTGTTTGCCGTGTGCTTCGTGCTTGCCTATATCGCGTGCAGCCTGTGCGCCGGAAGCCTTGAGTTCTGGCATGTCTGGGGCTGGTTCGGCTACGCCTGATTAGACCGGCGCTGGCCGTGCTGGAAAGTCACGGCGCGCCCGTGTATCTGGAAACGCACAAGGCGGTCAACACGCGGATATATGCCCATCTGGGATTTCATACGGTCGATACATGCGCCATCCCCGGCACCGGAATAACGCAGTACGCCATGCTTCGCCCGGCGCGCCGGCCTCTCCGTTAAGGAGAGGTTTTTTCTTGACATGCGCGACGGGATACGTTATAATGCAGCTGTACTAAGCGAATTAATACAGGAAACACGAACGGAGGCGAAAACGGTGATAAGCATAAACTACCGCGACGGGCGGCCGATATATGAGCAGGTGCGGGATAATTTCCGCGCGCTGATAATATCCGGGGCGCTGCCGCCGGGCTACAAAATGCCGTCCGTGCGCGAGCTTGCCGCGACGCTGGCCATAAACCCGAATACGATACAGCGCGCCTACAGAGAGCTTGAGGCAGAGGGCTGCATCGCCTCGGTGCCCGGCAAGGGCAGCTTTGTCAGTCTCAGCGAGGAGGCCGTGAAGCAGCGCGCGGCGGAGCTTAAGGAGAAGCTGACCGGCGTCGTGCAGGAGCTGAAGGCGCTGGACGTGCCGGAGGCGGAGCTTATAAGGATAGTCAGGGGAGGCGAAAGCAAATGATGATAGAGGTGAAAAAGCTCGTCAAGAGCTTTGATGGATTCCGCGCGCTGGACGCGCTGGACATAAACGTGCCGCGCGGCGCGGTGTACGGTCTTGTGGGGCCGAACGGGGCGGGCAAGTCCACGGCGATACGCCATCTCGCGGGCATATACCGGCAGGACTCCGGCGAGGTGCTGATAGACGGACAGCCCGTCTATGAAAATCCCGCGATAAAGGGCCGCATCGCGTACATTCCGGATGAGATATATTTCTTCACGCAGGCCGGTATCCGCGACATGGCGGATTTTTACCGCCACGTGTACCCGCGCTTTTCGCAGGAGCGCTTTGAAGATCTGGGCGCGGCGTTCGCGCTTGACCCGAAGCGTCCCATGCGCAAGCTCAGCAAGGGGATGCAGAAGCAGGCGGCGTTCTGGCTGGCGCTGTCGCTGCGGCCGGACGTCGTCATCCTTGACGAGCCTGTGGACGGGCTTGACCCCGTGATGCGCCGCCAGGTGTGGGGCCTGCTGATGAGCGAGGTCGCCGAGAACGGCACGACGGTCATCGTCTCCTCGCACAACCTGCGCGAGCTTGAGGACGTGTGCGACCATGTCGGCATCATAAACCACGGCAGAATGCTGACGGAACGTGCGCTGAGTGAATTGCAGGACAACATCGTCAAGGTGCAGCTCGCCCTGCCGGACGGTGCGCAGCTTCCGCAGGGGCTGGAGGTGCTGCACAGCTCCTCCACGGGCCGTTTGCAGCAGCTTATCCTGCGCGGCAGGACGGAGGAGCTGACGAACGTGCTGGCCGCCGCCGCGCCGCTTTTCATGGACTTTGTGCCGCTGACGCTGGAGGAGATATTCATATACGAGCTGGGAGGTGCCGAACATGAAGCAAAAGACATCGTTCTTTAACTGGGGCCTGTGCCGGAGCTGGCTTAAGCGCTGCTGGCCGCTGTGGGCGGTTTATCTCGCGCTGTTGCTGTTTGCCCTGCCGCAGTCCGTGCCGGAGGCGCGGCACTATACCGACAAGCTGTTCTACGCGGTCGAGGTCAACCGTTCCATCGTCGCTGTCGGCATAAGCATGGCGCAGACGTCGATTTTTGTGGGCATCATCGCGGCGATGGTGATGTATTCCTATATGTATTCAAGCCGCACCTGCGGCATGATGAACGCGCTGCCCATGCGCCGCGAGACCGTGTTCACAACGGCGTTTATCACGGGGCTTGCGCCGTTTATTATCGCCGATATCATCGCTATGGGCGCGGCGTGGGCGCTGTACGCCCGCACTGGCGTCGTCGAGGCGGGGAATATCTTCCTTGCGCTGGGCTATGCCGTGATGGGCAACACCGCTTTCTACGGCTTCGCGGTGTTCTGCGCGGTGCTGACGGGAAATCTCGTCGTGCTTCCGGCGGTGTACCTTGTGCTCGGCTGTACGGCGGCGGTCGTGGAGGCCGCTGTGCACGATATCCTCGGCACGATAGTCTATGGCTATCAGAGCAGCGAGAGCCTGGCGACGGTGTTTTCGCCCATAGTTGCGGTGATGAACAGTCTCAGCGTCTCGCAGGAGACGCGCTTCACGGCCGAAGGCACGTATGATCTGACGGGCCGTCTGCTGGTGACGGGAACGCCGCTCATGGCGGCGTACTGCGCGGCGGGGCTCATCCTTTCCGTGTGCGCGCTGCTCATCTACCGCCGCCGCGATATGGAGCGCGCGGGCGATGTGGTCGCGGTGCCGGTGCTCAAGCCCATATTCAAATACTGCATGACCTTCGGCTGCGCCCTTGTGCTGGCCGTGAGTCCGTCCTATATCGGTACGGGCACGATAAACGCCTCCGGTATGACGGCGGCGCTGACGGAGCTTGCGCTGCTGCTGGCGGGCGCGTTCGTGGGCTATTTCGCGGCGGAAATGCTGATGCAGAAAACGCTGCGCGTGTTCCGCGGGCACTGGTGCGGCTTCATCGTGTCGGGCGTTATCATCATCGCCCTGACGATGGCGGCGGAGCTTGACCTGACCGGGTATGAGCGCCGCACGCCCGCCGCCGGCGATGTGGAGTGGGTGCGTATATCGAATTACAGCGATGACGGCAGGCTCAGCACGCCGGAGAACATTGCCGCGTTCGTAGACTTCCACAGGGAGATCATTGCGAACAAGCCCGTCAACGAGGCGACAGACGCCCACAATGGCCTGACCTTTGAATACAGGCTGAAAAACGGGAAGATCATGACGCGCGCATACAATATTGCCGCTGACGCTATAGACATGGCCGACCCGTACTCCAACATCCGCCGTCTGGGCGATGTGATGAACCTGCAGGAGGCGGTGGATTACCGCATTGACTTTGCCAAAGGCAGGGCCGTCACATCGGAGAACGTTGAATACGCCAGCATTGACGGCGGGTATACGGATGAAAACGGCGAGTGGCAGACCATCTCGCTGCGGCTGACGCCGGAGCAGGCGGCGGAGTTTTACAATGAATGCGTCGTGCCCGACTCGAAGGACAGCCATCTGGGTCACGTCTGGCCTGTGAGGGACGACGAGTATTTTGACACGATGAGCTATCTCGGCCTCCAGCTTGAGCTTCGCCGTGAGATAGGCGCCTCGCCGAACGTGGTGTACGACTCGAACATCGACTACGTCAGGACGGACTATACCTACATAAATCTCACGGTGGACGCGGCGCGCTGCGTAAAGTGGCTTGAGGAGAACTCCGATATCAGGCTCATGACGCTTCGTGAGGCGGACCCGGAGAGCGCGGAGGAGCAGCTTCAGTGGAATACCGTCACGATGGCGCAAGTACCGACGCACGATTCGTCCGTCGGCATAATCGGCGGCGCGGACGGCCCCACGGCCATATTCATAAGCTGACGCGCAAGCAATATATGGGAAAACAATGATAAACGCGGCCTGAATTTTATTTCAGGCTGCGTTTATAAAATGTATACGCCTGTTTATAATTTCTTGAGCTTTTGTTCATTACAAGGTCATAAATCTGGGTTATAGTGTGCTCGTAAACAAAGAAGAGGATAAAAATCCTCCTCATATAGAAGGAAGTAAGAATTATGTACGAGCCAGAAAACAACAGTGAAATGAACGAACGGCTCAATGAGGGCCGCGCAGAGGAAAAGACCGCGGCAGAGACCGGCGCTTCCGCCGCAGGGTTCACCGGCGAGACCGACAGGGACAGCGGTGAATACCACTACAAGAACGGCTATACGCAGAAGATATATTCTGACGCACATTATGTGCCGGCAGACGAAAACACCGTTCCACCCAGATATTACACTCCGCCTGAGAAGCCCGTGAAGGAGCCGAAGCCCAAGAAGGAGCACAACGGTTTCTTTATAAAAGCGCTGTGCATGTGCCTTGTGTGCGCACTGCTCGGCGGCATAGGCGGCGCCGCGATAATGCGCGGCAGCGTTACGGGCGATATAAACGCGCTGACCGAGAGGGTCGGCAAGCTTGAGGATGAGGAAAACGTCCTCACCACCGCGAATGACAGTGCCTCCGGCACTACGGGGACCGTCACGAGCGTGCTGTCAGGCCTCGCAGCCTCAGAAGTCTACGAGCTGGCCTGCCAGCAGGTGGTCGGCATCTCGTCGGAGATCACCTACACCAACTTCTTCGGAATGAGCTCCGCCGCCGCTGTCAGCGGCTCCGGCTTTATCCTGACCTCCGACGGCTACGTGCTGACGAACTACCACGTTATCGAGTCGGCGTACCAGAACAAGGCCGATATCACCGTCATGACGCACGACGGCACGAAGTACACCGCCTCCGTCGTCGGGTTTGAGCAGGAGAACGACGTGGCTGTGCTGAAGATAGACGGCGAGAATCTGCCCCATGTCACCATCGGCGACAGCGACAACATGAAGGTCGGCGACGAGGTGTATGCGGTGGGCAACCCGCTGGGCGAGCTGGACTTCTCCATGACCACGGGTCATGTGAGCGCGCTCGACAGGCTTATAGCCACCGACAACAGCAGCGAATCCATCAACATGTTCCAGTTCGACGCGGCCGTGAACTCCGGCAACTCCGGCGGCCCTGTGTATAACACAGCGGGCGAGGTCGTGGGCGTCGTCACCGCAAAGTACAGCGACAGCGGCGTCGAAGGACTGAGCTTCGCAATACCCATCAATGACGCGGCCACGATAGCCAATGACCTTATCACGAAGGGCTACGTCACGGGCAAGGCCTATATGGGCGTCACGCTGCGCAACGACTATAACTCCATGTACGCCAACTATTACGGCTGGCCCGTCGGCGCGATGGTCGCCAGCGTGGAGGACGGAAGCTGCGCACAGGCGGCCGGTATACAGGCCGGCGATATAATCACCAAGGTCGATGACAAGGACGTTGAGAGTTATTCCGACCTCAAGTCCGCCGTCAGACGCTACTCCGCGGGCGACACCGCAGAGATCACGCTTTACCGCGCGGGTGAGAGCATGACGCTCTCCATCACATTTGACGAGGCCAAACCGGATTCCGGCACGGCCGCCGCGGCAAAGTGAAACTAAATTTGCTACTTTTCTACTCCTAACCTCTCTTTTCTCCCAACAACGAAGGGCCGCGCCTTGTGCGCGGCTCTTTGTTGTGTGCGGTATGATACGCATAATTTACAGACTTTTTTGCATTTAGGCCTTGATTTTTCCGTGATATACTGTAAAATGACCCTGTTAAAAATATTCTCACTATTCTCAGGAGGAAGATCATAATGACATACGAGATGGACGTAGCCGGCCTAAAACGCGAGCTGCCGATCTGCAAGGTAACAGACGATCTGCACATCGGCGCATTTGTGATGTTCGGCGACGTTGAACTGACTGTCCACTGCGCATCCGAGCTTCTCAAGCGCGCCCCGGAGTACGATTACCTCATCGCGCCCGAGGCAAAGGCTATCCCCCTCGTCTATGAAATGGCCCGCCAGAGCGGCGCAAACAAGTATTTTGTCGCGCGCAAGGGCGCAAAGGCATACATGCAGGGCGTTTTCTCCGTTGATGTGCGCTCCATCACGACGATGGGCGTGCAGCACCTTGTGCTGGACACGGAGGATGCCAAGCTCATCCGCGGTAAGCGTATGCTGCTAGTGGACGACGTTATCTCCACCGGCGAATCCCTGCACGCGCTGGAGACGCTGGTGACGGAGGCGGGCGGCATCGTCGCTGGGCGTATGGCCCCGCTTGCCGAGGGCGACGCGGCGGAGCGCAGCGACATCATCTATCTTGCAAAGCTCCCGCTGTTCAACGCCGACGGCAGCATAAAGGCGTAAAAATCGCATATAAGTACAAAAAATGAGCCTGTGAAGGCTCATTTTTTTGAGACTGTCGAAAAAACCTGTGGTTTTTCCGACAAAAGGCTTGCAGTCTGCTGCGCGCATAATTTGCCCGCCGGTGGCGGACAAATTCCACACTGGCAGACTGAGAAGTATTTTCTCTCACGCACATGTCGAGAGAGAAAATGGCTCTCGAATTTTTTGCCGCCTGCGGGCGGCAAACGCGGCACATATCACGCCCATTGTCGCCGCAGTGCCGAAGGCGGTGCCGGTCAGGTAAGAGATAAGCGCGCACAGAAGAAAGGCCGCGGGCAGCATTACGCGTTCGCCGCACAGGTCGAGCGCACGGCAGATGATAAAGGCGATCGTGCCGGAGCGCCGCCACAGCGCCGTTATGACGCCGATGAGCAGGAAGGTGAGCAGGATGCCCTTTACCGTCCTGACGCCGGAAAGGGCCAGCGACAGCATTTCCCGCAGGCTGTGCCCGCGGTACACGCCGTAGCCGCAGAAGAGCACGAAGCCCAGAATAAGCGCGTACAGTATAGATACGCCCAGCCCGACGCACACAAACAGTGCCAGCGCACAGCTTGCAAACTGATAAATGACTGTATATAATACAGTAAAAATACTGTGGGAGGCGGAGAGATGAATAAAACCCGGCGTGCAGCGGCACGCCGGGTTACACTTGAATATGGCTTATGATCTTTCACGCCGGGGCATGGATTACCGCTTCCCCTTGAAAAAATCGCGCAGCAACGCGGCGCTTTCACCGGCGCACACGCCCGCATACACGGACGGCGTATGACCGTAGCGCTCAAAAAACAGGTCTATCACACTTCCGCAGGAGCCCGTCTGCGGCTCCCGCGCGCCGAAGACCAGCGTGGGTATGCGCGCCATTATTATGGCGCCCGTGCACATCGGGCACGGCTCCAGCGTGACGAACATCGTGCATCCGTCCAGACGCCAGCTTCTGCGTGCGGCGCAGGCCATGCGTATGGCCTCAATCTCCGCGTGCGCCGTGGCGTCGGAATCGGCCTCGCGCCGGTTGCGCCCGCGGCCGATGATATTCCCTTCGCTGTCGGCTATCACACAGCCGACGGGCACATCTCCGCCCTCTCCGGCCTCCCGCGCGAGGGCGAGTGCCTGCGCCATATACTGCTCATACTCCATACATTACCCACTCCTATTGAAACAGACTGTCAAGAAACCCCTGCTTCAAAGTGAAGAGACAGAGCAGCAGGGGAGCTTGAGGGGCCGCGAAGCGGTGGCACGGGAGTGAATGACATGCCGGGGGCATGTCAGAGCCGTGCCGTGACCGAGC
>ENA-OUQF01000495-OUQF01000495.1-human-gut-metagenome-genome-assembly--contig:-NODE-495-length-29652-cov-5.494814_pt1 | contig 29652 bp, 29 predicted proteins | sample MGYA00237947_ERZ548826 | MGnify/ENA primary metagenome ERZ548826 (study PRJEB26490, sample SAMN05194701) | human gut metagenome | biome: terrestrial biome; feature: human-associated habitat; material... | reverse complement strand
CGAGCTGGAGCGCGGGACGCACGGTGTCCGCGGTGGAGTAGGTCGCGCCGCCGAGAAGCGCGTCCGCGACGCCCATCTTCACCAGCATCGTGCCGAAGTAGTTGCCCTTCATGAGATTGGCGCGGCACTCGTCGGGCGTCATCTTGCCCTTGCGGAGCTCAACCATCGTGGCGACCATTTCATCCATCTTGTCGTAGGTGGCCGGGTCGATTATCTCAAGCCCGTCGATGTCGAAGCCGCCCTTTGCGGCCGCGGCCTTGACCTCGTCAACATTGCCGACGAGTATCGGCGTGAGGAAGCCGCCCTTTTTCAGCCTTGCCGCGGATTCGAGAATGCGCGCGTCGGGACCCTCGGTGTAAACTATCTTGCGGGGATTGGCCTTGAGTATGTCTATAAGATTTTCAAACATTTTATCAGCCTCCACTGAATTTAATAAATAACACATATAATCTACCACTATCTGAGCTGATTTTCAAGCAGATGCGGCAAATAAATGCAAATTTTTATCCCGCGCAGAAACTTTGCGGCGAAAATCTTGACGCGGAGGGGGAATATACCTTATAATACCGGAAGTAATCATATAAGATACAGGAAAAATACAGAGAAAAGGGCGGAAGCATATGGGCAGGACCTTTCCGGAAACGCTGTCGCTGCTGCGGCGTCAGCGCAATATAAGCCAGCGGCAGGCCGCGGCGGAGCTGTGCATTTCTCAGGCGCTGCTCAGCCACTATGAAAACGGCGCACGGGAGCCGGGGCTGGGCTTTGTATGCCGCGCGTGCGACTATTACGGCGTCAGCGCGGATTATCTTCTATGCCGCACGGAGGAGCCGGACGCCGCGGCCAGCGCGGCGGACAGGGAGGGCGAGTTTATCTCCGCCCTGCGCACGCTCATAGATTCCGCGGAGGCGTCATTCAGAAAAAACGAGGGGAAAGCATGATAGATCAGAAGCATATAAGAAATTTTTCCATAATCGCACACATTGACCACGGCAAATCCACGCTGTCCGACCGCCTGATAGAAAAGTGCAACGCGGTGGAAAAGCGCGAGATGGAGGATCAGATACTCGACAACATGGACCTTGAGCGCGAACGCGGCATCACAATAAAGGCGCGCGCCGTGGGGCTGGAGTACCATGCGCAGGACGGGCAGACCTATACCCTCAACCTCATCGACACGCCGGGCCACGTGGACTTCAACTATGAGGTCAGCCGCTCTCTGGCGGCGTGCGAGGGCGCGGTGCTCATCGTGGACGCGTCGCAGGGCGTCGAGGCGCAGACGCTTTCAAACACCTATCTTGCGCTGGACAACAACCTTGAGATACTCCCCGTCGTCAACAAGATAGACCTGCCCGCGGCGGACCCAAAGCGCGTCAAGGACGAGGTGGAGGAGATAATCGGCCTGCCGGCGCAGGACGCGCCCGAGATCAGCGCGAAAAACGGCGTCAACATCGACGCCGTGCTGGAGGATATAGTGGCGAACGTGCCCGCCCCCGCGGGGGACGCATCCGCCCCGCTGAAGGCCCTCATCTTCGATAGCCAGTATGACAACTACCGCGGCGTCATAGTCTTTGTGCGCATGATGGACGGCGTTATCCGCCGCGACACTGAGGTGCTGCTGATGTCCACGGGCGCGAAGTACAAGGTCGTGGAGGTCGGGCACATGCGCCCCATCGGCCTTGACCCCTGCGATGAGCTTGCCGCGGGCGACGTCGGCTATTTCACGGCCAGCATAAAGAACGTTGAGGACACCCGCGTCGGCGACACCGTCACCGAGGCCGGCCGCCCCGCGGCCGAGGCGCTGCCGGGCTACCGCCCCGCGCGGCCGATGGTCTACTGCGGCATTTATACAGAGGACGGGTCGAAGTACCCCGACCTGCGCGACGCGCTTGAAAAGCTCAAGCTCAATGACGCGTCGCTCTCGTATGAACCGGAAAGCTCCGTGGCGCTGGGCTTCGGCTTCCGCTGCGGCTTCCTCGGAATGCTGCATATGGAGATAATCCAGGAGCGGCTTGAGCGCGAGTTCGACCTTGAGCTCGTTACCACGCTGCCCTCCGTCATATACAAGGTCATCAAGACGGACGGAAGTATCGTCATGGTCGATAACCCGCACAATTACCCCGACCCCGCCGCCATAGCCGAGGCGCACGAGCCCTTCGTCAAGGTCTCCATCATCACGCCCAATGAGTTCGTCGGCAATATAATGCCGCTGTGTCAGGACAGGCGCGGCGAGTATAAGAACATGCAGTATCTTGACACGCGCCTTGTGGAGCTGCACTATGAAATGCCGCTGAACGAGATAATATACGACTTCTTCGACACGCTGAAGGCCAGAACGCGCGGCTACGCTTCACTTGACTACGAGCTGAGCGAGTATAAGCCGAGCGAGCTTGTCAAGGTGGACATGCTGCTCAACGGCGACCAGGTGGACGCACTGAGCTTCATCGCGCACAAGGACAAGGCCTATGGGCGGGCGCGCAAGCTCTGCGAGAAGCTGAAGGACAACATCCCCCGCCAGCTTTTCGAGGTGCCCATACAGGCCGCGATAGGCGGGAAGATAATCGCGCGCGAGACCGTCAAGGCGCTGCGCAAGGACGTGCTTGCAAAATGCTACGGCGGCGACATCACGCGAAAGAAAAAGCTGCTTGAAAAGCAGAAGGAAGGCAAAAAGAAGATGCGCCAGCTCGGCACGGTGCAGATACCGACGGAGGCCTTCCTCGCGGTGCTCAAGCTGGACGAATAAATATTACAGGAGAGAAAGAAGTGGACGCCTCTTGAGAGACGTCCACTTCCCGCACTATGGCAAAAACGGTAGGAGAAAGAGAGTAGTAAAATTATAGATATGCCCCTCAGCGTATGGAGCGCACGCCGTCGGCGGCCTCGAAGAAAAGCGCCAGCGCGCCGGGGCCGACGTGTGCGCCGGTCATCGGCTCATACTCGACGATGAGCACGTCGCGCGGATGGCACTTGTCGCGCAGAAGCTGCGCGAGGTATTCCGCGTCCTCGCGGCATCCGGCCTGCGCGATGCACGCAAGCTGAGTTTCCGGCGCGACGGCAAGCTGCTCAAACTTCTCGGCAAGCGCCTCTATTGAGCGCTTGCGCCCGCGCAGCTTCGCAATGGCGATTATCTTGCCCTCCTCGTTGCCGAGGAGCAGCGGCTTTATGTGCAGCACCGTGCCCACGACGGCGGACAGATTGGAAAGCCGCCCGCCGCGGCGCAGATGCATAAGGTCGTCCACGGTGAATATCTGGCATATGCGGCGGCTGAGGGCGCACAGCTCCTCATAGGCGCGCTCAAGGCTGACACCCTTATCGCGCAGCTCTGCCGCACGCAGCACGACCAGCCCCTCGCCGAGAGAGGCGGAAAGCGTATCGACGATCATGACCCTCCGCTGGGGGAAGCGCTCCTTCAGATCCTCCGCCGCGATGCGCGCGGAGTCGCATGAGCCGCTTATGCCGGAGGACATGCACACATATAAAATGTCCTGTCCTGCGGACAGCACCGGCTCAAAGTATTCTATATAGCGCTGCGGCGGAACCTGTGAGGTCGTCGCGCGCACGCCGCTTTTTATGGCGGCATAGTATTCGTCGCCGTTGAAGGCGTCCGTGTCAAGGCAGCTTCGCTCCTCCCCGTCAACGTAGTAGGAGAAGGGAACGATGCTGACGGCAAGCTCGTTCACCATGCGCGTGGGCAGGTTGGCGGATGTATCTGTAAAAACCGTATAGCTCATGAGTGGCCTCCGTGGTGTTGATGCGCGGCGCGCCGGGCGCGGCCGCCTATTGATACTATACGCGCCGCGGCGCGGAAAATTCAAGCTATTCCGCCGTATACGGACTACACGTCTTTTTCCCGGCAGTAGAGCGGGGAGAGAAGCGCTCTACTCAAAGTAGAAATTCCTTAAAATGTTTGAAGAAATTACGCCGCTGTGCGCCATGGCGTGCGCGGACGGCGCATCTGCCGTCTTAAAGAAATTTTAATGCTTTTTCCCATTGGTTTTTAAAGCGCCTTGCGGTAGTATATACATGAGGTGAGGAAATGTACAACATACTGGTCTGCGACGACGAAAAGGATATCGTCGCCGCGCTTAAAATATATCTTGAGTCGGAGGGCTACGGCGTTATAGAGGCCTTCAACGGGCGCGAGGCGCTGGACAGACTGCGCGAGAACGAGGTGCATCTGGTGCTGATGGATATAATGATGCCCGTGATGGACGGCCTGAGCGCCATGGCGGCGCTGCGCCGCGTGAGCAATGTGCCCGTGATCCTGCTGACGGCGAAGGGCGAGGACACCGACAAGGTGCTGGGGCTGAACGTCGGCGCGGACGATTACATCACAAAGCCGTTCAACGTGGTGGAGATGCTGGCGCGCGTGCGCTCACAGCTCCGGCGGTACATGCAGCTCGGCGGCGGCATGGGGGCCGCGTCCGGCGTGCTGGAGATAGGCGGCATCTGCCTTGACGACAAGCGCAAGAAGGTCGCCGTGGACGGGGATGAGGTCTACCTCACGCCGACGGAGTATGACATACTGCGCCTTTTGATGCAGAACGCCGACCAGGTGTTTTCCCCGCGCGAGATATACCAGCGCGTCTGGCAGGACGAGCCCTACGGCGCGGAAAGCACCGTGGCCGTGCACATACGGCACCTGCGCGAGAAGGTGGAGATAAACCCGGCGGAGCCGCGGTATATCAAGGCCGTGTGGGGGCAGGGCTATAAATTCGACGGAACGGCGGGGAGGAGAAAGCAGTGAAAAGGCTTCTCAACAGCACGGCGGCGCGCGCCGCCGCGTTCATACTGGCCATTTTGGCCATGTGCGGCTTTATCGCGTCGGCGATCGCCATCGGCATACTCTACAGCGCGGGCGGATATTCCTCCGGCGCGGAAAAGGCCCGCGCAGGCACGCTGGAGGGCTGGTGCATTTCACAGGCCGAGAACGCGATGGCGGCCTTCGTCGTGGACCGCAGCACGAAGGACGTGACGACAGACAGTGCCTTTGCCTACGCCATCTATGACGGGAACGGCGACGAGGTCTACAGCACGCTTGACGGGCGGGAAACGCTTCTGGAAGTAAAGAGTGCGGCCACGATTACCTATGTCGATGAATATTATGATTACGACTATGACGAAGAGCCGCTGACGAGCGGGCTGGAGATACATTACGGCCCAAACGGCAGCGGCCATGTGTGGACGCAGAAGGTCGATGATACGCAGACGGCGGCGGAGGCGGAGGCAGACAGCGGCACAGCGGCAGATGAAGCGCCCGAAGAGGCGGTTACCGCCACGGCGGACAGCGCGAAGGACGACACGGCCCGGACGGGCGATACGCCCGCATACGCGGAATATGACCCCGCGCTCAGGCCGTACTCCATAACGGGCTATGTCCTTGCGGATATAACGCCGGACAGCGAGCTTTACTATCCGCTGCACTATTTCAACATGGCATACGCCATGCGCGATGAACTGATAGTCATCGCCGTCGCCGCGGCGGCGCTTGCGGTGCTGATGTTCGTGTTCCTCATGGCCTCGGCAGGCCGCCGCGCGCCGGAGGGAATCGTAACACCGGCATGGACGGAGAAGATACCCTTCGATGTGTTCACGGTGGTTATCGCCGTGCTCGTGGTCATGTGCGTGACCGCCGGGGCAAACCTGGCGCTGGAGACGGCGCCCGACGCAGTCACGCTGACGCTGGCCGCGGCACTGGCCGTGTGCGCCATGGCGCTGGCGCTGTGGTGGTGCATGAGCTACGCCGTGCGCCTGAAGCTGCACGCGGTGATAAAAAGCTGTGTGTGCTACAAGCTGCTGGCGTGGCTGTGGCGCGGTGTGAAGAAGCTGTTCGGTTATGCGGCGTATATATTCCGCTGCATCCCCTTTGTGCCGCGGGCGGTGCTGATAATGCTGGGGGTGCTGCTGGTCGAGTTTATATTCATCGCCTCCGTGGGAAGCACGTCGTCGCATCTGACGGGCTGGTTCTTTGAGCGGGCGCTGCTTGCCGCGGGCGTGATATACGTGCTTGCGGCGATGAAGCGGCTGCTTGTCGCCGGGCGGGAAATCGCGGCGGGCAACGCGGGATACCGCGTGGACCTGAAATACCTGCGCGGCCCGTTGAAGGAGCACGGGGAAAACCTCAACAGCATCACGGACGGCGTGAACAAGGCCGTGAACGACCGCATGAAGAGCGAGCGCTTTAAAACCGAGCTTATCACAAACGTCTCGCACGACATAAAAACGCCCCTCACCTCCATCATCAACTATGTTGACCTGCTGGAGAAGAAGGAGATAAGCAGCGAGAAGGCGCGGGAATATATCGACGTGCTTGCCCGGCAGTCCGCGCGGCTGAAAAAGCTGATAGAGGATCTTATCGAGGCGTCCAAGGCGTCCACCGGGAACCTCGCTGTACACCCGGAGCGCTGTGAGCTTGGCGTGATGCTGGCGCAGACAGCGGGGGAGTACGAGGAGAAGCTTGAAAAGGCCGGACTGGAGCTTGTGATAAACAAGTGCGAGGACGCGGTGTGCATCATGGCCGACAGGCAGCACCTCTGGCGCATCTTCGACAACCTCATGAACAACATCTGCAAGTACTCCATGCCGGGCACGCGGGTGTACCTCGACCTCAAACGCGGCGCGTCCGTGATGCAGGGCAGTCTGCACGGACGGGCGATAGTCACCTTCCGCAATATCTCAAAAACGCGCCTCACGGTCAGCGAGGACGAGCTGACGGAGCGCTTCGTGCGCGGCGACAGCTCCCGCAATACCGAGGGCAGCGGACTGGGGCTGTCCATCGCCAACAGTCTGACGCAGCTTCAGCACGGGGATATGAAGCTGGTCGTGGACGGGGATCTTTTCAAGGTGCAGCTCAGCTTCGACACGGTGGACTGAAATAAAACAACAGAGGGCATATGCAAAAACAGAGGGCATATGCCCTCTGTTTTTGCGTGTTATGCGCATTTACGCGCTCAGCAGTACAGTATCAGCGCGACGAACTCAAGCGGCTCGCTGCCGGTGTTTTTGATGCTGTGCCCCTCGCCGTCGCCGACGAAGGTAACGTCGCCCGCGGCCACGGTCGTGACGGCGCCGTTGTCGTTATATTCGCCCTCGCCGCGGATGATGAAATAGGTCTCGCCGTCGCCCTCATGCACGTGCCAGCCAAGCTCCGTGCCCGGCTCAAGCACGACATGGTTGAACAGGCGGCCCTTGCCGTACATCTCGTCTGCCCCGCGCAGGAGCTGGTGCATCTCGACCTCGCCCGCGCCGCCGAACATCTGCTTGCGGTTGACGGAAACCTCATTGCTGCGTCTTACGAATGACATATCATATCCTCCTTAATATCCAAGCTCTTCCCCGATGAGCACGACCTCTGTCTCCATGCCGCCCATCGGCCCCCACAGCACCGTCAGCGCCTTGCAGATACGCTGCGGCGAACGGCAGTCATGGCATTTGCCGTCAAGCTTGCAGGGCGTCTTTATGTCGAAGCGCTTGGCGTTCAGCACGGCGGCGACGTTGCGCGCGCGGTGCAGCGCAGAGTCGAAATCGGGGCAGATCTTATTCGTGCCGGAGATTATAAAGACCTTCTTATGGCCGAAAAGCGTCGCGGCGACGCGGTTGCCGTTGCCGTCGATGTTGAGGATCTCGCCGTCCTCGGAAATGGCGTTGGCGCTGGAAAGGAAATAGTCCGCGCTGATCTCCTGCCGCAGCGTCTCCGCGCCGGGCGTGCGCCAGTGCCAGTAGACGTCGTTCGTTTCGGAAAGCCTTTCGTACAGGCCGAGCTTTTCGATGGTCTTGCTGCCGCCGATGCCGACGCTGCCGCCGCCCACCGCGCCGCAGACATAGTCCGCCGCCTCTGCGCCCGTGGCAAAATAGCTGACCTTGAAGCCGCGCGATTCAAGGTTTTTTATTGTTTTTTCAATATCCATATGTACACCTCCATATGCTTTGCATCATTATATACGAATTTTGCCGCGCTTTCAATACGCCGGTGCATTTCTTGACTTGCAGGCCGGGGGCAATTAGTATATAATACTGATAAAAAGTAATAAAGCGGTCATAGCCGTTCCGGCGGCGGAAGGGAGACAGCATGGGCGTTTCGGACGGACTTAAAAAGGCATGGTACAGGACCTTTCAGGAGGGGCTGAACATCGGCGCGCGCGCCCTTTACTGGCGCAAGCCGGAGACGGTCACGGGAGAGGGCTGCGCCGCACAGATACCGGCGATAATGAAGAAGGAGGGCGTCCGGCGCGTCATGGTCGTCACCGGGCGGCACGTCGGAAAGAGCATTGCCCCCGGCATAATAGAAAACCTTAAGAACGCGGGCGTGGACTGCGTCCACTTCTCCGAGGTGGAGGCCAACCCCTCCACGACGACGGTGGACAAGATAGTGTGGATGTACAGACTCAATAACTGCGACGGCTTCCTCGCCATCGGCGGCGGCTCGCCGATAGACGCGGCCAAGGCCGCGGCGGCGCTCGTCGCATGTCCGGGAAGGACGCTTGCGCAGATGGCGGGGCTTTTCCGCGTGCTGCGCCGCCTGCCGCCCTTTGTCGCCGTGCCGACGACTGCCGGGACGGGCTCGGAGACGACTATCGCCGCTGTCATCACGGATGCGGCGACGCATCATAAATACGCCGTGATGGACATATGCCTCGTGCCGCGCTACGCCGTGCTTGACCCCGTGCTCACGCGCGACCTGCCGCCGAAGTCCACCTCGACGACGGGCATGGACGCGCTGACCCACGCGGTGGAGGCGTACCTGTGCTGGACGAACAGAACGAAAGAGGTTGACCGCGACGCCGAGGAGGCCACCGTCACCATCTTCAAGTACCTTGAGCGCGCTTACCGCGACGGGAACGACATGGAGGCGCGTGACAACATGCTAATGGCGGCGTTCAAGGCGGGCTTCGCCTTCACGCGCGCGGGCGTGGGCAACGTGCACGCCATCGCGCACACGCTGGGCGGACTGTACAACGTGCCCCACGGGCTGGCGAACGCCGTGATACTGCCCATCGTGCTTGAGGATTACGGCGCGCGCGTCTATAAGCGCCTTGCCCGCCTTGCGGAGATAACCGGCACAAGGACCGACGGCACCGACGAGGATAAGGCGAAGGCCTTCATTGCCGAGATATACGCGATGAACGCGCGCATGGTCATTCCCCGCGGCATAGAGGGTATAAAGGAAGAGGACATCCCGCAGATGGTGGACTGGGCGCTGGCGGAGGCGAACCCGACCTACCCCGTGCCGGTGGTGTACACGCGCGAGCATTGCGCGCAGGTTATAAGGCGGATAATGCTGTGACCCGTGCATCGGGCCGGCGTGGAGGATCGTATTGGAACTTTCGGAACTGAAGCTGATATCAGCCAGCAATATAATAAGGCTGCGCACGGAAGCGGGCATGACGCAGGCGGAGCTTGGCGCGAAGCTGAACTACTCGGACAAGACCATCTCCAAGTGGGAGCGCGGCGAGGCCATCCCGGATGCGTATGTTCTCACACAGCTTGCCGCGATGTTCGGCGTGACGGTGGATTATCTGCTCTCGTCGCACGACGCGTGGGATGCGCCGCAGGAAGAGGCGGAGGATGAGGATACCGCCGCGGCGGATCAGGCGTACAGCACCAGCGTCATAACGGCGCTGGCGGTGGTGTCGGTGTGGACGGCGTGCCTCATCGCCTTCGTTGTGCTGTGGCTTGCAAAGGGCCTCATATGGTGGACGATGTTCGCCATCGCGCTGCCGGTGTCGCTGCTGGTGCTGGTGGTGCTGATGAGTGTGTTCAAAAAGGAGAGATACCTGCAATTTGCCATCGCGGGCTTTGTATTCTCTCTTTTCGTCATGCTCTACTTTGTCATTCCCAACTATAAGCCGTGGCAGCTTTTTTTGATAAGCGTGCCGGCCGTGACGATAGTTTTTTTGGCCTGCAACATCCGCAGAAGGCCGCAAAAGCGTGAAAAAAAGAAACATAATGAGTAGATTCTACGGCACGTAGAATCTATAGAAACGCCTGTAGAACGGTGGGAGAGCCGTTCTACAGGCGTTTTTCGCGCGGTAGAGCGCATCGCAAGATCAGTAGCTTGTATGCCGCGGCACGCGGGGATATAATAAACACAAATAAAAAACACAAATAAAATGGAAATATGGGGTGCATTTATGAGCGATTATATCCTTAGCTGCTGCTCCACGGCGGATCTTTCCAAGGAGCATTTCGACGCCCGCGACATCCACTATGTCTGCTTCCACTTTGCCATAGACGGCGTGGAGTATATCGACGACCTTGGCGCAAGCATGCCCTTCGACGTGTTTTACAAGAAGATCGCCGACGGCGCGGACACGCGCACGTCGCAGGTCAACATCTCCGAGTATGTCGATTTCTTCACCGAATTTCTTGAGCAGGGCAAGGACATCGTCCATGTGTGCCTCAGCTCCGGCATTTCCGGCACAATAAACTCCGCGCGCAACGCCGCGTCCATCCTGCGCGAAAGATATCCCGAACGCAAGATATTCATCATCGACTCTCTCGGCGCATCCTCCGGCTATGGCCTGCTTATGGACACTGCGGCCACGAAGCGCGACGAGGGGCTGGCAGTTGACGAGCTTGCCGCATGGATAGAAGAGAACAAGCTCAGACTGCACCACTGGTTCTTCTCCACCGACCTTACAAGCTACGTGCGCGGAGGCAGGATATCCAAGACCGCGGCCGTGTTCGGCGGCCTGCTGGAGATATGCCCGCTGCTGAACATGGATAACCTCGGCCGCCTTATCCCGCGCGCCAAGATCCGCACCAAGAAGCGCGTCATAAAGGAGATCGTCAGCAAGATGGAGCAGGATGCCGAGGGCGGCCTTGATTACTCCGGCAAGTGCTATATCTCCCAGTCGGCGTGCTATGACGACGCGCGCGCCGTCGCGGATCTTGTTGAGGCGAAGTTCCCCAAGCTCAACGGCAAGGTGGAGATAAACTCCGTCGGCACCACCATCGGCGCACACACCGGGCCGGGCACCGTGGCGCTGTTTTTCTGGGGCTGTGAGCGCGTGGACTGATACGCGCGGATAACAAAAGGCTCTATATAACTTGATATATAAGCGCGAAAACGGCGGACCGCAACTCTCCACGGCCCGCCGTTTTTGCAGCAAAACCTCCGGCTTCGCCGGGGGGATATTTATTTATATGTCGAGCTGTCTGTCGCGCAGCGTGAGGAAGGGGTCGCCCACATTGCCGGAAAGCGCCGTGAAGCTGAGACTTGCATCCACATGCTCACTCATGGCCTGGCGGGCAAGCTCCGGCATACGCATGCGTATGGCCGATACGACGGAGATATGGTTATACTTCACGCTGGGCATCCACGGGTTGCCGTCGCTGCCGCTGTCGGTGATGAATTGCAGCATGGACGCCTGATACATCGTCAGCTTCGGCAGAAGCTGCTCATAGCACTGGATGATGTACGGGTTGCCGCAGGACTTGATGATGAGCTGATGAAAGGGCATGTCGGTGTCGCGCATCCCGTCGATGTCGCGCTTTATAACGCTGTCCTTAAACGCGTCCGCCAGCGCGGCAAGCTCGCGCAGGGTGTCGTCATCCACAACGTGGGCGCAGATGGAGGCCGCCTCGCTCTCTATCGCGGTGCGTACTCGATACAGGCTTATCATGTCGTTCAGGTTCAGCTCCAGTACGAAGCTGCCGGTCTGGCCGGGGTGCTGCACGACGAAGCCTATCTCCGTCAGCTTGCCGATGGCCTCCGCCACAGGAGTGCGCGAAATGCCGAGCGAGGCCGCGATCTGGTTGACGTTCAGCTTCGCGCCGGGGTTTATCTTGAGATTGATTATATCGTCATATAGAAGCTGGGCCACAAGGTCGCGCAGCTTTGCATCCGGGTTCTCGTTCATTATCTGCTTGAGTCGAAATTGCTCCATAAGTGCCGTTCCTCCGAGGAAAAGTCAGTTGCATAAGGAAAATATACACCCGCGCCGTATCAAAGTCAACGCAAAAGCAAAATTCCCGCGAGGGAAAAGGCGTACAGGTGCAGTGGATATATCCAGTAAAAGCCGCGCGCACGCGGGCCGCGGCGGCCGGAATAGAAAAGCACCGGCAGCACGGCAAGCATTGCGAACAGCATAAGCTGCACGTAGTGCATCCTCACATAGTATTCAGCGAAGCACCACAGCAGCATCACCGCCGCCTGTGCCGCCCGTGAGCGCCGCGTAAGGTAAAGCCCGAGGATGAGCGCCACGCCGAAAAGGCCGTAGTCCGCCCGCGCGTGCACCAGCGCCGCCGCGGCCACGGCGGCAAGGAGGACGGCCCAGCGCCGCACATCCTTGTATGCGCCCCCTGTCGAAAGCCCCTTGAGCAGCGCGCCTATCAGCGCAAGCGACACGCCAAGCGTGTAGAACACGTTCAGCCCGTCGCCGAGTATGACAAGGCCAAAGGCCTCAAGCTGCACATAGGGCAGGATGAGCGCGGCGCACAGCCACAGAAGCGACGCATCGACCCGCCACGCGCACACGCACCACAGATACACGAGCACGACGAACGCGACGAGCGCCGCCGCAGCCGGGGAGACGGACATAAGCTCCGCTGTGGGCGCGGCGGAAAACAGCGGCGCGCGGTAGTTTTCTGGCGTGAAGGCGAGGGAGTACGCCGGTTGGGAAACAAGGGCGAATATGACCAGCCGCGAGAGGTACCGCTTCATGTCGGAGGTCTTTTCGCAGCCGTTCACAATTAGAAAGGCGAAAAGCACGAAGGCCGGCCTGCCGATGGAGCGCAGCAGCATATACATGTCTCCGCGCGTCCTGCCGGCAAGCATGAGTATATAGCCCGCGTGGTCCGTCAGCATGGACAGCATGGCAATAAGCTTTATCGTGAATGCACTCATCATTGCACCGCCTGAGCATCCCTATATACCGAAAAAGCGGCCAGAGGCCGCTTTTCCAGTGTGAAAGGAAAATAGAAGAAAAAAGTGTGAAAAACTGATTATTTGAATAGCTATCTGCAATTACTTGCGGTAGTTGCCGCGCCGGTCGTCGTAATCGCCGCCGTCATCACCGGCGCCGTCATCACCAGCGCCGTCATAATCGTCGTAATACTGCGAGGCTCTCTTTTCGCTGCCCTTGCTCTTGCCGCCGACGTTTTTCAGCAGGAAGAACACGCCCACGCCGATTGCCGCGGCCGCAAGCACCATCGCTATCACCGGCCCTATAATGGCCGAGCCGACGCTGCTGCTCTTGTCAGCCTCCGGACTGGGGGAGGGGGATGCGACAGGGGAGGTATAGGTCACTTCGACGGGCGAGGAGTATATGACCTTGCTCGTATGCGTGCCGTCGGTGGACCATACGCCCACGTAGTAATACTTGCTGCCGGATATGGTGTCGGGCACGTAGGTGGCGCTCTGCGCGCCGCCTATCGCAGTGCCGTTGGCGTTGCTGTTGGTGTCGTTGCGGTACCACTGATATTTAAGCTCCGTGCCGTCACCCGCGCCGGTCGCGCCGACAGACAGCGTTGTGGTCTGCCCCTCGGAGAGGGTAGCCCCGGCGGGCTGGGTGACGATGGTGGGCGTCACGACGGTGTTGCTGGTGTCGCCGGTGTTGGGCCTGTTAGTGACGGAGGGAGAGGCGGAAGCGCCGGGGGTATAGGTCGTGGAGGGCTTCTGCGTGGGGGTGGGATTCGTCGTCGTGCTGCCGGAGGTGTTCGAGGAGGATGCACCGCGCACGCGGATTATCGCGCCCGTGGTGAACACGCTGGTCTTGCCGTCCGCGCCGACGAATTTGCATTCCACGCTCCACTCATTCATGCTGGCGGGAATGTTGCTGAGCACGAGCGTATCCGTATCCGCGCCGGAGACGCGCAGCCCGCTGAAATAGCTGGGCGCGTCCTTGGCAAAGACGGTCTTTGTGGTGTCCTTGCTGACGATGCGCCACACGTGGCTGGCCGCGTTGTCAGCGCGCGCCACGAACGTGGCGGAGCCGCCGACATCAACAGTCTCGCCGGTGGGGTTCTTCGTCACCTTGAGCTGGCCGCCGTTATAGGACACGGAGACGACGTTGGAATAAACGATGGAGCTGTTCTGCGTGCCGTTCGTGGCCATGACGCCGACGAAGTAGTACACGGTGCTGTTGTACACGGGGGGAACGTAGGTGCTGGCGTTCGCGCCGCTGATCTGCTTTGCGCCAGAACCGTTGGCGTTCATGCTGTAGAACCACTGATAAGCAAGCTGCACGCCGTTGCCGAGGTTGGCACAGGTCGCCGTGACGGAAAGCGTCGTGGACTGGCCGCTTGCGAGGCTGACGGAGCTGGGCTGCTTGGTGATGACGGGCGTCGTCACACCGGCGGGAGTTGCCGTCGGCACGGGGATGACCGTGGGGATGGGCGTGGGCGCCGGAGTGGGCGTGGCGCTGACGACGTAGACGTTGCACACGCTGGAGCTTGCCGTCACAGGAACGCCGTTGACAGAACCCGAGGCGACGCACCATATGGCATCATTGGCCTTGGCCTGAAACTGTATGCTGGGCGAACTCGTCTGCGCGACGGTGCCGCTCTGCGAGTACCACTGATAGGTGATGGCGGGGGAGTCGGCGCTCGCCGTCGTATACGAGGCGGAAACGGAAAGCGTATAATATTTGCCGGCTTCGCAGGTCATCTGGGTGGTAAGGTCGTTTGTGATGATGATGCCGCCGTCCGCGCTGGCCGTGGCCGACATGGAAAATGCAAGCGCCATGACGAGAGCCAGCGTCAAAATAACACGTAAGTATCTCTTTTTCATTTTGAGTGTCCTCCCAAAAGGTTACATAACATTATACAGTATAAAATCGGATTTTGCAACAGCAAAAACCCTCTTTCCCGGAAAAGCGCAAATCTTCAACGTTTTTTAATAATTTGCGCCATAAACGAGACGGTGCGCGCGGCGGAAAACGCTTGACATAACTGCAAACGGCCTTTCCGCGTCTGCCTCTGCTGATATAGACGCGGAATAATCAAAAAAGTTGCATCGGGTTTCAAAAAAATTAAAATGGCAGTATTGGCAAAAAAACGACGCCCGGAAAACCGGGCGTCTGGAAGAAAGATATGAAGAAAAGTATTCGTATATATTCGCTCGCGGGGCTTATGCCGCGGCCTCACAGCCGCTGAGCAGCAGTGCACAGCTTATCCCGTCCAGCTCGTCGCCGTCGGTGTCGGGCACGCTGTCAAAGCCGTCGATTTCGCCGGTGGCACAGCTGACATAGAAGTTATATTTCATCCAGTCGCTGCGGGCCGAGATCTCCCAGTAGCCGCCGGAGAGGCGCACGGCAAGGATGCGAAGCTCCTCCGCGCCGGCGTCGATGTATGAGCACGCGGCCTCAACGGCGTCGCGCCAACTCATATTTGCAGTATTATTATTCATTATCATTGTCATACTCCTTTCTTGCCCCTGCGTGTCAGGGGTGCGCAGGACTTGATCCTGCTCCGCTGTTGGTTTCCTCTTCGTATGGCTGTATAATACACGTCATTTTTAAGAAGAAAATTAATAGGATTATGACAGAATATAAATAATAATTAAACAATTAATGAAGTTTGACTGTTATAAGTCAAACACGGCGCATCAGCCGAGCTCCTTCGTGCGCTCATACGCGGCCTCGACTGCGGCGATGCACCCGGCGCGCAGACCCGCCTTTTCAAGCGCGTACACGCCCGCGATGGTGCTGCCGCCGGGGCTGCAGACCTCGTCCTTGAGAAGCTCCGGGTGCTTGCCGGAGGAGAGGACCATCTGCGCGCTGCCGCACAGCATCTGCGCGGCGTAGCGTATCGCCTTGGCGCGCGGCAGGCCGCACTTCACGCCGCCGTCCGCCAGCGCCTCTATAAACATATAGGCGTAGGCCGGGCCGCAGCCGGAAATGGCGCTGGCCGCGTCGATAAGGCGCTCCTCCAGCGCGTCCACCGTGCCGCTGAGGGAGAGAAGCTCTTTGAACCCGTCAAGCTCCTGCGCCGTCACATTCGCGTTCGCGCAGTACAGCACGATGCCCTGCCCCACGGCGCAGGCCGTGTTCGGCATGATGCGTATCACTTTTTTATCCGCGCCGAGCGTCTGCGCCAGCTTCTCAAGGCTGACCCCGGCAAGCATGGAGACGAACACGGCGTCCGACGCCGCAATATCCGTGCCCAGCGCGTCCGCGACGTGCGCGAGCATCTGCGGCTTCACGCCGAGAAAGACGTAACGGCTTTCCGCCAGTACGCCTGCGGCGTCCTCCGCACAGCAGCCGAGGCGTTCCGCCGCCGCGCGGGTGCTCTCCGCGTTGCTGCACGAAACGGCGACCCTGCCGCCGCTCACGCGCTTTGCCGCGGCCAGCGCCAGTGCGCCGCCCATGTTCCCCGCGCCGATGAATCCGGCTTCGTATTTTTTCATCTTTCAGTCCTCCTGTGCTCAGCGTATCTGCCCGCTGCCGCGGATGATGTACTTATAGGTGCTCAGCTCGTCCAGCCCCATGGGGCCGCGCGCGTGCAGCTTCTGCGTGGATATGCCCATTTCACAGCCAAGGCCGAACTCGCCCCCGTCAGTGAAGCGCGTGGAGGCGTTGACGTACACGGCGGCGCTGTCCGTTTCGTTGACGAAGCGCTCTGCGTTTTCGGCGCTCTCGGTCACTATGGCGTCACTGTGGTGCGTGGAGTGCGCCAGCACGTGCGCGATGGCGGCGTCAAGACTGTCCACCACTGCCACGGCAAGTATATAGTCCAGAAACTCCGTGTCAAAGTCGGCCTCACCTGCCGGTGTGCCGTCTATTATCTGCGCGGCCGCAGCGTCAAGGCGCAGCTCAACAGGCGTAAGCCCGGCACGGCGGCGCTCATCCACCAGCGTGGCCTTCAGCATCGGCAGAAAGCGCGGCGCAGCGGCGCGGTGCACAAGGCATACCTCCTCCGCGTTGCAGACGGAGGGGCGGCTTGTCTTGGCATTTATAATGATGCGCAGGGCCTTGTCCAGATCCGCGTATTCATCGACGTAAACATGGCAGATGCCCGTGCCGGTTTCTATGCAGGGCACAGTCGCGTTGGCGACGCAGGCGCTGATAAGGCGCTTGCCGCCGCGCGGGATGAGCAGATCCACAAGCCCCTTGGCCTGCATGAGCTCCGCCGCCCCGGCGTGGCTCGTATCCTCGACGATATTGACGATGTCCTCATCCCCGCCTGCGGCGGCGATACCCTTCTTGAGTGCGCGCACGATGGCGCGGGCGCTGAGGATGGCCTCCTTCCCGCTGCGCAGCATGCACACGTTGCCGCTTTTTATGGCCAGCGCCGCCGCATCGGAGGTGACGTTCGGGCGGCTTTCATAGATTATGGCGACAAGGCCGAGAGGAACCTGCACCTTATAGATATGCATACCGTTCGGGTGCACGGTCTCGGAGAGGATGCGCCCGGTGTGGTCGGGCAGGGCAGCCGTTGCGCGTATTCCGTCCGCCATGCCGCGCACGCGCTCCTCGTCGAGGCGCAGCCGGTCCAGCATCACCTCGGATATATGTCCGCGCGCCCTGTCCATGTCCTGCCCGTTGCAGGCGAGGATGTCCCCGGCGCATTCCTCAAGGCTTGCGGCCATGGAGAGGAGGATGCGGTCCTTCTCCTCGGCGGAGGCGCCGCGGATGCTGCCCCAGGCCGCCCTTGTTTTTTTCAAAAGCTCAGTTGTCGTCATGGCGTTTCACTCCTTCGTTTTCGTTTTGCGCGCCAGAAAGCGCGTGCCTGCCGGTTTCCCGGCGACTATGTCGTAAAGTATCGCGGGCTTCTGGCCGTTTGCTATCACCATTTCACAGCCGGCTGCCGTCGCTATCTGCGCGGCGTGCAGCTTTGTGACCATGCCGCCCGTGCCCAGCGCCGAGCCGCTGCCCCCCGCGAGGGCAAGGACGCCGCCGTCTATCTCGTCCACGGTGTCTATGAGCTTCGCATCCGGGCATTTGTGCGGGTCGGCGTCGTAAAGCCCGTCTATATCGGAGAGGAGAATAAGAAGCTCCGCCGATATCTTTGCCGCGACCTCGGCCGACAACGTGTCGTTGTCGCCGATGACTATCTCATCCGTGGAGACGGTGTCGTTTTCGTTTATGACCGGCAGAGCGCCAAGCTGGAGCAGGCGCTCGAGCGTGTTGCGGAAGTTGCTTGCGCGGTGGCTTGCACCGTCGGACAGATCCGGCGCGGTGATAAGTATCTGCGCGACGATGTGGTTGTACTCGGAGAAGAGCTTGTCGTAAAAATACATAAGCTCACACTGACCGACGGCGGCCGCGGCCTGCTTTGTCGGCATGTCCGCCGGGCGCGCGCCGAGGCTCAGCTTCCCCACGCCCATTCCTATCGCGCCGGAGGAGACAAGGACTATCTCATGCCCGGCATTTTTTAGGTCGCTGAGCACCTTGCATAAAAGCTCCATACGCTGGATGTTCAGCCGTCCGGTCCCGTGCGCCAGCGTCGATGTGCCGACCTTCACGACGATCCGCATTTTCATCACCCCTGTATATTTTGATTTAAAGTATAATAGCACTCACCAATGTATAAATACAATAGGAAGTTTGCCCAAAATGGGCAAACTTCCGTAAAGAAACGTTAAAAATGTGCTGCAAAGTAAACAGACTGCGCAGCGGGGGAGCTGTCACTTCCCCATGAGGGCTTTCAGCTTTGCGCGGATGGCGCGCTCCGCCTCGGCGGGGTCGGTGATATCCCACACGGCGCTCTCCATCGGGCACAGGCCGGTGTTGGTGCGGTTGGCGATGGCATCGACAAGCGTGTCGCAGGTGCACGGCAGGGAGTAGCGCGTGAAAACCTCCTGCGCGGCGCGGCTCATGATAAGCGCGTGCACGGCCTTTGCGCCCAACTCCACATAAAGATAAGCGGCGGCGCGGCCGACGACCCTGTCCGCCACGCAGTAGCCCGCGAGACTGCGCGCATCGTCAATAAGGTCGAGAAGCGGCTTCACGCCGTGTGCGCGGCTCGTATATTCATCATCCCCGCGGCAGGCGGCGCAGGTGTAATCGCCGGAGGAGAGAAGCTCCAGCGCCTTTTTCATGTCTGCATCCATATCAGGTCTCCTTAAGGCAGATTTTTCGTTCACGCGTAAATTATCCACCATTTTTTTCGCGCGGTCAAGTGCGAATCACGCAAAAGGGCGTGGATTTTTTGCGTTGGATATAGTAGAATCTATGCATATATACCGCGGCGCGGCGGAGGGGAGCATATGAAGAACACATCGCTATGCTATATAGAGCGCGGCGGGCAGTATCTGATGCTGCACCGCGTGAAAAAAGTGAACGACGAAAACCACGACAAGTGGATAGGCATCGGCGGCAAGTTTGAGCCGGGGGAAAGCCCGGAGGAATGCATGCAGCGCGAGGTGACGGAGGAGACGGGCCTGACGGCGCGGGAATGGCGCTATCGCGGCATAGTCACCTTTGTATCGGACGAATGGGGAACGGAGTACATGCATCTTTTCACCTGTACCGGCTTCACCGGCACGCTGCGCGAGTGCGACGAGGGCGTGCTGGAGTGGATAGACAAGCGCGCGCTGCTCGCCCTGCCCATCTGGGAGGGGGATAAGATTTTCCTGCGCCTTCTGGACGAGGGGGAGCCGTTTTTCTCCCTCAAGCTCAATTACAGCGGCGACAGGCTGACCGCGGCGGTGCTGAACGGCGTGCCGCTGAATGTGTGACGGAGGAGAACATTATGCTGAAAGACAATCTGACGGTACTCAGGAATATACGCGGCCTCACGCAGGAGCAGGTCGCGGAGAAGCTGGGCATTTCCCGGCAGGCCTACGGCAAGTGGGAGCACGGCGACACCGTGCCGGATATAGACAAATGCGCCGCGCTTGCGCAGCTGTACGGCACGACGCTGGATGCGCTGGTGAACTTCGACGGCGGAAGCGCAGAGCGCGCCGTGCCGCCGCCCCCGAAGGGGAAGTACATCTTCGGCAGCGTCGTCATGAACGAGCGCGGCCAGATAGTTATCCCAGAGGCCGCGCGGGAGGCGTTTTCCCTTTCCCCCGGCGACAGGCTGATAATGCTGGGCGATCTTGACGAGGGGATAGCGATGATGCGCGAGGAGGACTTCGTCGCGCGCAGCCGCACGGCGATGACGCTTGCCGGGCAGGACGCCGGGAAATAAAAACGCGGCCCCCGTAAAAGAACAGGAAGCCGCGTATTTTGAAGCTTATATGAGCGTGCCGGCGAACATCACAAGCGCGAGGATGACTATGCACCAGCCGGCAATGTGTGCGCCGCGGAAGCGCTCCTCCTTCGTGTCGGGTATCGCGTCCAGATTCTCCATCGGCGCGGAGGAGAAGAAGCGCTTATCCTGAATGAAGCCGACAGCGCCGTACAGAAGAAGAAAGTACGCCGCCATTATGATGAGGATCGACACCGCGGTTATCGCCATAAAAATCCGACCACCTTGTTGAAAGTATAAGAATTATAAGCAAATTATAGCACGCGCGGCCGCGGGATTCAACGCCCGCCGCGCATATACGCGCGCATGTGAAAAACGGGTACCCGGTCTTGCACCGGATACCCGTTTGCTGTTTTCTTATCCTGCCTTGCAGGAGGGCTTTCGCCGAAAAATCACTTGCCGAACCAGTTGATGATGTGGCGCGGGCAGACCTCCGCACAGTGGCCGCACTGGACACACTTCGAGGTATCGACCTGGGCGAGGAAATCGACCACGGTGATGGCGTCCGCCGGGCACTCGCGCTGGCACTTCATGCAGCCGATGCAGCCGTAGTCGCACATCTTCATGACCTTTGCGCCCTTGTCGTGGTTGCCGCAGGCCGGCATGACCTTCTGGCTTTCGGGGATGAGCTTTATGATGCTCTTGGGGCAGGCATCCGCGCACGCACCGCAGCCGACGCAGCGCATACGGTTGACCTTTGCAACGCCGTCAACAATGTGGATGGCGTCGAACTGGCAGGCTCTGGTGCAGTTGCCGAGACCGATGCACGCGAAGGTGCAGGTCTTGTTGCTCTTGCCGCCGAAGAGCATTGCCGCGCGGCAGTCAACGGGGCCGGTGTAGTTGAAGCGAAGCTCCGCATGGCCGATAGTGCCGGAGCAGGGAACGAATGCGACCTGCTTTTCGACGTCGGCGCCGGAGACGCCCATGATCTCTGCGACCTTTGCCGCGGTCTCAGCGCCGCCGGCAACACACTTGTTGGTGGGCGCTTCGCCCGCCGCAACAGCGGCGGCGTAGCCGTCACAGCCGGGATAGCCGCAGCCGCCGCAGTTTGCACCGGCGAGGCAGGCACGGATCTCGGCCTGCTTGGGATCGACCTCGACGTGGAATATCTTGGACGCATACGCCAGCAGCGCGCCGAAAAGGCCGCCCAGCACGCCAAGCACGAGGATGGAGAGAAGAATAGCTTTCATATCTTTACGCCCTCCCTATCAAAAGATCTTCATGCCGCTGAAGCCCATGAAGGCAAGCGCCACGAGAGCAGCGGACACGAGGCAGATGGGGAAGCCCTTGAAGCACTCGGGGTAATCGGCGAACTCAACGCGCTCACGCACGGTGGCGAACAGCACGATGGCCAGCATGAAGCCCAGGCCGCCGGTGATGCCGTAGACCACGGACTCAATGAAGTTGTAGTGGTTCTGAACGTTCAGAAGCACGACGCCGAGGACTGCGCAGTTGGTGGTGATAAGGGGAAGATAAATGCCCAGCGCGGAGTAGAGCGAGGGAACCATCTTCTTGAGGAACATTTCAACAAACTGCACGAGCGCTGCAATGACAAGGATAAAGGTCAGCGTCTGAAGGAACGCGAGACCCAGAGGAACGAGCACGTACTGATCTATCACCCAGCATATCGCGGAGGCGAGACCCATAACGAAGGTAACGGCGAGGCCCATGCCGGTCGCGGTATCGACCTTGTTGGAGCAGCCGAGGAACGGGCAGCAGCCAAGGAACTGGGAGAAGATGAAGTTGTTGATAAGTATCGCGCCGAGGGAGATGGAGAGAATATTCGTAAGCATTATTCTTCAGCCTCCTTTGCAGCTTCTTCGGCAAGCTGTTTTTTCTTTGCGGACTTCTTGAGCGCGTACTGCATCAGCGCGATGAGCACGCCCAGCGTGAGGAAGCCGCCGAAAGGCATGATAAGTATCGTTGCGCCGAGGTCTTCCGCGAAGATCTGGATACCGGCGCCGGTGCCGTCAAGCGTGAGACGGAAGCCGTTGGCGACGTCGATGAGACCGCCGCCGAAGCGGCCGGAGCCGAGGAACTCGCGCACGATGCACATTGCGATGAGCACCAGCGTGTAGCCCAGACCCTGAAATATGCCGTCAAAGAAGGATGCGCCCACGGTATTGTGCTGGCAGAAGGCCTCTGCACGGCCGATGATGATGCAGTTGACGACGATAAGCGGGATGAACACGCCCAGCGCGGAGCTGAGTGCGGGAACGAAAGCCTGAAGCAGAAGATCGACTATCGTAACGAAGCCCGCGATAACGACGACGAAGATTGCAAGACGGATCTCGTCGGGGATGATCTTGCGCATCGCCGCGATAACGACGTTGCAGCAGGTGAGGATGATGAGAACGGACAGACCCATGCCAACGCCGTTGAACAGAGAGGTCGTGATCGCCATGGTGGCGCACATACCGATCTGCTGGACAAGAACGGGATTATTGGTGATGAGGCCTTCTTTAAACTGTTTCTTGATATTCATTCAGCTTGCCTCCTTAACCCAATGCTTCCACAGCGCGGATGCTCTCTGCGACCGCACCCGCAACTGCGTTGGAGGTGATGGTCGCCGCGGTGATGGCGTCGATAGCGCCGCCGGACTTGGCGAGCTTGACATCGTCGCCCTGACCGACGAACTGACCGCGCCACCATTCGCCGTACTCACTCTGGTCGGCGGCCTTTGCGCCGAGACCGGAGGTTTCCGCGTGGGAGATGATGGAGATACCAGTGCACTTATAATCGGTGTCAACGCCGACAGCCATGGTGATGCTGCCCTGCGCGCCGGAGAAGGTGGTCGTGACGACATAGCCCTTGTCGCCCTCGGCCTTTGCGATGTTGTCTATAGTGGGGAATGCGGCGGCGTCGAAGGGGGCGTCCTCATAGCCTTCCGCGTCGAGGACGGCGGCATATGCCTTCTCGGTCTTTATGCGATCCTGCTCGGCGATCTTGTCCGCGGTGATGAGGTTGACGACGCCGAGGATACCGGCGATGATGGCGCAGACAAGGAACAGGACGACTGCAAGCTTAACTATCTTATTCATTATGCGCCCTCCTTTGCGGCCTTCTTCGCAGCCTTCTCGGCGGCGATGTCCTCCTTGGACACGCCGAACTGATGGCGGCAGAACGCCTTGTCTATCGCCCAGGTGCAAAGGTTCATGATGAGTATGCCGTAGCTGACGCCTTCGGGATAGCTGCCGAAATAGCGGATGAGCACCGTGATGACGCCGCAGCCGAAGCCGTAGAGGAGCTGGCCGGGGCCGGTGACGGGGCTGGTGGCATAGTCGTTTGCCATGAAGAACGCGCCAAGCAGCAGAGAGCCGCACAGCAGGTTGTAGCCGACCCAGTCGATGCGGCTGTAGCCCTCATGCCCGAAGATGAACGTGAGCACGACGACAGTGCCGATGAAGGAGGTCGGGATGCGCCAGGTGATGACCTTGCGGATGAAGAGGTAAACAACGCCGATGAGAAGCGCAAGCGCGCTTATCTCGCCGATGCAGCCGGGCATGTTGCCCAGGAACATGTTCTTGAGGTTGATGACCGCGGGCATAGGCTCCGTGGAGGAGTAGAGGTAGGTCATCGGGGTGGCCATGGTCGTGCCGTCAACGCTGCCCTTGAGGCTGTTGGGAACGACCCACGTGGTCATGTGGTTGGCGTAGGAGGCGATGAGGAACGCACGGCCTGCCAGCGCCGGGTTGAGGAAGTTCTTGCCGAGGCCGCCGTAAAGCTGCTTGACAACGACGATGGCGAAGAAGCTGCCGGTGATGGGGAGCCACAGCGGGGAGCTGGGCGGCATGGTCATTGCCATGAGCAGACCCGTCAGCGCGGCGGAGCAGTCGCCGATCATGTTGGACTTCTTCATGAGCTTGCGGTAAGCCCACTCGAAGAATACGGCGGTGATCATGGACACCATGGCGACGCCGAGAGGACGCCAGCCGAACTGGAAGATGGCGACTATCAGCGCGGGCATAAGTGCGATGATAACGTCCATCATTATACGCCTTGTGTCGGTCTCAGTCCTGACCTGGGGCTGATACGCGACGTCAAGGACGATCCTTACTTTATTGTCATTTCCGCTCATTTGTTAGCCTCCTTTGCTGCCGCCGCTTCGGCCTTTGCCTTTTCCTTGGCGGCCTTGGCCTGGAACATGAGCTTTGCCGTCTTGAATGCGTGGGTGAGCGGCATTCTCGCGGGGCAGTTGTATGCGCAGCTTCCGCACTCGAAGCAGTCGGTGATGTGGTACTTCTCCATCATCTCATAATCGCCCTTGCTGTAGTACATGTACATGAACACGGGCTCAAGATTCATGGGGCAGACGCTGATGCACTTGCCGCAGCGGATGCAGGTGGGCTCGTCAACATGCCTGTCCTCTTCTTCCGTGAAGAACAGCACGCCGGCTGTGCCCTTGATGGTGGGGGCGTCGAAGCTCGTGGCGCAGATGCCCATCATCGGTCCGCCGAGGACTATCTTGCGGGGCGTCTTTGCCCAGCCGCCGCACTGCTCCGCCAGATAGGCGAAGGGGGTGCCGACGCGGGTGAGGCCGTTGACAGGCGCGTTCAGCGCGCTGCCGGCCACGGTGACGATACGCTCAATAACGGGCTTGCCCTCATAGCAGGCCTGATAAATGGCGTAGCAGGTGCGGGTGCTGACGACGTTGCAGCCGACGCCGGAGGGGATCCCGCCGGGCTTGACCTCGCGGCCGGTGACGGCCTTGACCTGCATCTTTTCGCCGCCCTGCGGGTACTTGACGTCTTCGGGAACTATCTCGACGCCGTACTTCTCCGGGTGCATGGAGTTGAGCAGGTCGATTGCGTCCTGCTTGTTGACCTCGATGCCGTAATAGGCCTTGTCGAGGCCGGAGGCGATGCGCACAAGCTCAATGCCCTTGAGAAGCTGCTCGGGGTAGTTTCTCATGGTGAGATGGTCGCCGTTGAGGTACGGTTCGCATTCTGCGCCGTTGATGATGAGCGTATCGACCTTGCCGATGCCGCCGCGGATCTTGAAAGCGGTGGGGAACATAGCCCCGCCCATGCCGACGACGCCGGCGTCGCGGATGCGCTCAAGTATCGCTTCGGGATCCTTGAGCTGCTCCTCCGTGAGAGGAGCCATGTCTGTGCAGGGAGTGTCCAGATAATCGTTTTCGATCACGACGGACATGACCATGTCTCCGAGGGGATGGGGGCGCGGCTCAACAGCCACGACCTTGCCGGAAACGGAGGCATGCACGGGCGCGGAGACAGGCGCGGGGTTCGTGCCTACCACCTGACCCATAGTGACATAGTCGCCCACGACCACGGTGGGCTTGCAGGGCGCGCCTATGTGCTGTGCCATGGGGATGACGACTTGCGGAGGCGGTGCAATGACGGTCATCGGAACTTCCGGTGCCTTCATGTAATTGGGATGCACGCCGCCTTTAAAAGTGTGGGACATAATAGCTTCACCTCGTAAAGTATTCGCGTGTACTTGCACTCTGTACTGATGCTGTACTGAAAATTATGTACGATATATGAATTTTAGCACAAGGTTTTTCCCTTGTCTACACGAATTAGTACAAAAAACGTCAAAAAACCAAGATAACTTATTAACAACCCTGTCAAAACCTTAGCAATTCGGCGTTTTTGCTTCTGCTTTAACAATCTCGCGGATTTTTTAACGGTATTTTGTTTTTATTTTAACAATTTTTTGAGTTTTTAGACAATTTATGCTTTTTTGTAAAAAATCAGTCGAAAAGCTCTCCTCTCAGCCTCCGGCTGCCATATATAGGTGACTTTCCTGCCGCGCTGACGCTAAGGTTAAAGAAAAAGTGTCAAAGCACACGCCAAAATCTCTTGAAAAAGTGTCAGAACCGGGGTATAATATCCTTGGAAAATGCACAAGCCGGACATGGAGGTGCTGATGATGCTGAAAAGAAAGATAGAAAAGGACATTATGCGCTGGCTCGAGGGCAGCGACAAGGCGCTGCTGATATACGGCGTGCGTCAGGCGGGGAAAACCTTTATCATCCGTGAGTGCCTGCGGGCGGCGGGCTGCAACTATATCGAGTTCAACCTTATACGTCAGCCGGAAATCGTGGACATTTTGGACGGAGCGACGGGCATAGACGACCTTATTTTGAAGCTGTCTCTGTACAGCGACAAGAAGATCATCCCCGGCAAGACCTTCTTTTTCTTTGACGAGATACAGCGGTACAAGGAGATCGTCACAAAGATAAAATTTCTTGTGGACGATAAGCGCTTCCGGTACATTCTGTCCGGCTCGCTGCTGGGCGTGGAGATAGTGAACCTGAAATCCGCACCTGTCGGCTATTTGCAGACGCTCAATATGTATCCGCTGGATTTTGAGGAGTTTCTGCAAGTTTTCAACGTGGGAGAGCCCGTGCTGGATAAGCTGCGGAGCGCCTTTGCCGCAAAAACGCCCGTGGACGAGGTGATCCACGGCAAGATCATGGAGATGTTCAATCTCTATCTGATCATCGGCGGTATGCCCGCCGCAGTGGAGAAGTACCGCGCCACCGGCAGCATAGACGATGTGATGGATGAGCACAGAGCCATCATCGAGCAGTATAAGCTGGATTTCACGCAGTATGAGGAGGAAAACCGCAAGCTCATCATCACGCACATTTACGAGCTTATCCCGGCGGAGCTGAACTGTAAGAACAAGCGCTTCATGATAGCGGACATAAAAAAGGGTCTGCGCTATGACAGGGTCGAGGACAGCTTCACATGGCTGTGTAAGGCGGGGGTAGCTCTGGGCGTGTTCAACACAACGGAGCCCACTGTGCCGCTCATGCTGAATGAAAAGAGCACGCTGTTCAAGCTGTTCCTGTCAGATGTGGGGCTGCTCACCACCATATACGGCAAAGCCTGCAAGCTGAAGATCGTCAGCAAGGAAAAGGACATCAACAAGGGCGCCGTATATGAGAATGTCGTGGCGCAGGAGCTTCATGCCCACGGCTATCCGCTGTACTACTACAACAGCAAGAAAAAGGGCGAGCTTGACTTCGTGATCGAGCACGCGGGGCAGGCGCTCCCCATCGAGGTGAAGAGTGGGAAGGACTATGAGAAGCACTCGGCGCTGGACAACGTGATGTCCGCCAAGGAATATGGGATCAGGGAAGCCTGCGTTTTCACAAACGGCAACGTAAAGACGGACGGGAAGCTGAGCTATTACCCCATCTATATGGTCATGTTCCTGCAGGACGACCCGATGGATTTTATTGACATCTCCGTGGACAGGTTCAGGCTGTGAAGCCTTTGCCGGACTTTTTCGACAAAATAACGGGGCGCGCTGCAATCCGTGTTTTGCAGCGCGCCCCGCAGCTTTATAAATTGTATCTTATTTGCTCCTCCGCCTTTTCCTGACGTAGAGCCCTGCGCCGGCAGCCGCCGCGCCCGCCCCGAGCATCAGCACCGCCCACAGCGCGAGATCGCTCTCATCGCCCGTCATCGGTCCCTTGCCGGGGCCATAGCTCCAGACGGCGATCCTTTCCCAGACTGCCTTATATACGGCATCTCCGGTGACGGTCTGGCTGACACGCGGCTCCCAGCCGACGAATCTGTACCCTCTGTACTCCGGAACGCCGACAAAGCCCGGCGTCGGGTCGCCGCTTTTCAGCCCCGAATAGACCTGATCGGGGAAAAGGATAACATTATCGACCCCGTCCGTATAGGTCACGGTATAGGTGACTATCTTATTCCACTGGGCATACAGCGTGAGGCTTTCGGTCAGCTCCAGCTCATCTCCGGGCTTATACGCCGTTCCCTTGCCGTCGGCGGCGGTGTTCCAGCCGGTGAAGTCATAGCCGTCTCTCGTAAAGCCGTTTGCCTTGACCGTGAGCTTTCCGCCGTTGAAGCAGGTATCGGGCGTCATCGTGCCGGTGCCGCCGTTAGCGTCATAGCTGAGTGCAAATTTATTCTCGGTCTCAGTTGCGGTATCGGTGTGGCCGCAGTATTTGCAGACCTTTGTTACCGTGCGGGTCCTTCCTGTGCCGGTCTCGACCCAGTCGGAGTATGTAGTATCGAATGCATCATCAGCGTACCCGTCGGTGTACTTTACGCCGCCGCAGTCTATGGCATGGTTCACCATCTTGCCGCCCTGCCAGACTGTGTTCCCGTTGATGGAGACAACGGAGCGCCCCGTATTATTCGCGTCACCGCTGAAGCCAAAAAGTCTGGAGCAGGTGATGCTGCTCGGATTCAGGCCGATTACAGCGCCCGGCGTGGTCGTGATATTAACGATATACTTGAAGCCGCCCATGTTGCTGTCGTTTATATTCAGCGCGCTCTTATTGGCGGCTGAGGAGTTGACCGTGCAATTATTGAAATTCACCGTTATATCGTTTTTGCCTGCGCCATAATCCGTGTACACATTTATGACCTTGCCCGCAGCATTGAATGTGCAGGTATTAAAGGTCATCACCGGGGAGCTGTAAGTCCAGAGCGCATAATCTCCGCCGGGGCAGTTAAAGGTCGTGTTGCTGAATGTGGCTTCCGAATAGCCCCAATAAAAGGTCTTGCCGTTGATGACGCAGTTTTCAACAACGGTTTTGTCTGCGCGTATGAATCCGAGATAATCGGCTGTGCCGGAGCGCAGCGTCATGTTCTGGAAAGTGATGGTCCCGGCGCCGTCGAAGCTGTAGTCTCCGTTATACTCCGTGCCGTAATGTGCAGGGTCGGGAACCTCCGCGCCTATGTTCCACGCGGTTTTATCACGGCCCTGTCCTACGAAAGTAAGATTTTTACCTTTCGTCGTACCGGCGCTGGGAATACCGTACAGGGTATAGTTGCCCTCTCCGAGGGTTATCGTGTCACCGCTATTAGCAGCGGTAACAGCGTCCAGTAGCGAGGGATATCCCGTCTCACCTATCCATGCGACATCGTTAGCTACGGGGGCGGCGGCATCATTTATGGCGTCCGACAGAGCGAGCAGCTTTTTAAGGTCGATCCCCTCCAGCTCCTCTATATCTTCTATACCTTCCGCCTCGCAGAGCTTATAAAGCGCCTCCATTATTGCCGCATATTCCGCGGCAACGCCGGCCTTGTCCTCCTCGCTCATTGCGGCAAAGTCGTCTTTCTCCGGCAGGGCGTCTATACGCGCCTGAACAGCCGCCTTTTCATCGCTTTCATTCTCCGTGGCAGGTTCAGCCTTTACAAACTTCGGACAGCCCTCAATGTGCGTCTCTGCGGCGCAGTCGGTCACTTCCGCATTGCCGGTGCAGACGGCGGGCTGCTCCTGCCCCTCCGTTTCCTCTGCGAAGGCTGATATTCCCAGAGATAACGCCATGGTAATAACAAGAAGCACCGATAGTGCGCTCTTGAGCTTTCTGTTCATTTTCATACCCTCCTCTTACGAGCGCACACCGCAATTAAAGGGTATCACATTCTCAGAATGAGAATGTGAACAGCCTGTCAAAGAAGTCTCGCCATCGTGCAAGCTTTTTGGTATAATGGAGAAAAAGAGGACAGGCGGGAAGAAGAATGGAACAGTGGCAACAGGATAACCGGCGAGACGTGGTAATGGTAG
>ENA-OUQF01000489-OUQF01000489.1-human-gut-metagenome-genome-assembly--contig:-NODE-489-length-29828-cov-11.401370_pt1 | contig 29828 bp, 18 predicted proteins | sample MGYA00237947_ERZ548826 | MGnify/ENA primary metagenome ERZ548826 (study PRJEB26490, sample SAMN05194701) | human gut metagenome | biome: terrestrial biome; feature: human-associated habitat; material... | reverse complement strand
CTCCTGGTTGCATAGCCACTAGTTCTTTATGAGCTTCAAAATCATAATCTTCAGGCAATACACCTGCTCTTACTAATTCTTCAGAAAGAATATGTACAAAGTCTAATAAGTTTTCTGGATTACTATTACCAATATTGTAAATAGCATATGGAGGAATAGGTAGACCATCCTCACCATTCTTCTTTTCTGGTGCTTTGTTCATAACTCGAATAACACCTTCTACAATATCATCGACATATGTGAAGTCACGCTTACAATTACCATAATTAAAAATCTTAATTGTATCTCCATTCACTAGTTTATTCGTAAAGCCAAAATAAGCCATGTCTGGACGTCCAGCAGGACCATATACCGTAAAGAATCTTAATCCTGTACTAGGAATATTGTAAAGTTTAGAATATGCATGCGCCATTAACTCATTACTCTTCTTAGTTGCTGCATATAAACTAACAGGATTATCCACCTTATCATCCGTACTATAAGGAACCTTTTTATTAGATCCATATACACTACTACTAGAAGCATATACTAAGTGTTCTACAGGATAATTTCTACAAGCTTCTAAAATATTGTAGAATCCTAACATATTACTTTCAATATACGCATCTGGATTCGTAATTGAATAACGAACACCAGCTTGAGCACCCAAGTTAACAACAATACTAGGACGATACTTATCAAAGATGGAATCAATCAATTCTTTATCCGCTAAATTTCCCTTAATAAACATATAATTCGAATAACCAGACAATTCATTCAATCTAGTCTCCTTAATACGCACATCATAATAATCATTCATGTTATCTAAACCGATAACCTTACATTCAAGATCCTCTTTTAAAATCCTTTTACATAAATTGGATCCAATAAATCCTGATGCACCTGTAACAAAAATAGTTCTATTCATATCATTTGCTCCTTACTATTACATATATAATAAACAATTCTTTTTTAAAGAATCATTCATTTAATAATTTAAATTCAATTTGTTTTGAAATAGTAAAATAGTCCTCTATCATATTTATACTCTTCATATATTCAACTAGTTCTTCATTTCTTTTAGATTTATTGATTACAATAAGTTCATCTTGAGAATGATAAATTTTTTAATATCTATCAAGCCATCTGAAACTGTGAAGTAACGAACTTGTATTCACAATATATATTACTGTTCAATTCGATTATCCACAAGTGTATAGTCTGCTTTATTTATGAATATAATTTAAGAATCCAAACTACCATACATCTCTGTAGAATTCCTATATTGCTTAAATAAAGTTCTTTGGTAAGTACGATAAGTTAACTGTTTACTCGCGCTGAAATTATAATAGCCCCAATAGAAAAATAAATTCTTCTTTGTCGAATCTTTTAAAAATTCATAAATTAAATTTTTTGCTAAATCGGGTGAATTAGCATTACTGCTTTTAAGTTCTTCTACCTTTTTGCTCAATATATCCTTTAAGTTATCCGATATATAAGGGCAATTACAAAATACTAACACATACCAAAACTCACGTTGTAATAAAAATTCACTAGGTAACATATTTGAAATATTATCATCAATTATTGATTCAACTTTTTTTAAAACCATTGAATAGTATTTTTTATCATATAGGCTATATATTAAATAATTTGCTAAAAGTATTGGATTATCTTCACTAATCACTTTTTCGAAAATCAAATCCTCACTATTATGTAGTAAAGAAATCTTGTATTCATTAAAAAATACAAACCAATTACAAATATCATTGATATTCGCTTGTTCGAATATAAAAGAATACTTTCTGATAATACTCCTTAAACGTTTATGTGTTTCATCATCTCTTTTAAATTTTAATTCATCGTCAAAATAAACTAACATAGAAATCATTCTTTGAGAATGTTCAAAACAGGGACAAAATGAATAAACGTAAAAAGCCAATTCAAGAATTACAAAAGCTTTATTCAACTTACCATCATCAAATAGTTTAAAGCCATCTTTTTTACTACTAATATTATTAAGTAAGGTGCTTAAAATATAAGAAACTATAAACCTTCGTTCTTTCGTAAATTCATTCATTAATAATGTAAATTCGTTTTGTAATCTATCTAAAGATATATATCTATTCTTGACAATATAATTAATACTTTGAGACTCAAACAATTCACTTTTTTTATAAAATAAATCTGCTACTTTATCAGAAAATATCCTTGTTTTATAAAGCCAATCACTCATTATTACTGGCGTCTGTGTTGTATATGATTTCAATTCGTTCAAGTGTAATAAATATTTCTGGCTTGTAGACTCAATCATATTTATAATATTATCAATATCAACTGGCGAATTTGCAAAGATATAAATATCATCTACATATCGAAAAATCCTAAAGTCTTTTTTTAATGACAAACCCTTATCTTGTAAATTTTGAAGTACTTCTTTATCAACATTTTGTAATAAAATTTCAGCTATCATTCTTGAAAACTCAGGACCAACAATAATGCCATTTGAAGATTTTCCATTAATATTTTGTAATATTCTATCAATAATAATGAATAAGTTACTATTTTTTGCAGCTTTAGAATCAATAGTATTGCGTTCAATGATCCATTTATAAGTATGAGTATATATACTAGGAAAACAAGATTTATAATCAACTTTTGCAAAATATTTGTATTTAAAATTACATTGTTTCCACAATTTAGAATTTGTAAAAGATGAAACAGAATTAAACTTATAAAGTTTAAAATAGGCTCCCGTTTGCTGTAAAATGCTTTTATCCATTTTTTTAGATGTTTTTACAAAATACTCTGTTTGACGATTTGTTTTTCTTTTGTAATACAAATCATTATTCTTTCTATGGTAGCGAAGAGAAAAACAGTTATTATTCTCCAAATAATCTAATATTTCTTTTTGATAACATTCAACAAAAAAATAAATATTTAAAGCCGAAATAGGTTGTACTAGGTTAATCTCTCTAAATCCATCTACCCCTTTTAAAATATTATACTTTAAAGGAGTTGATGACCATTTACCATCTAAAAAAAGTATTTCTCCTTTTGCTTTTAGTTTTAACATTTCTCCAATTATATTATTCAATTCTTTTTGATGATCTAAAAGAAATTCATAAAATTTACCATATGAAAATAACTCAGAAACCTCAACTGGCATTATATCAGTCAAAATATAATCTAATTTATTCCGTTCAATATTCATGTATTTTGCCATTGTTTTTCCACCTTCTTTATGCTATATTATGTCCACTGGGATATGAATATTCTAGTAGTGACCATTCTATAATGGTCACACACATGAGCGACACGATCATTAAGGATTTTTTTCAAATGACAGTGTAAAAGAATTTATATATTTTTTTAAATTCGATCAAAGGATATTGAGACTCTCAATATCCTTTGACTTTTTAATGTCCTACTTTCACTTTTATTAAATATTCTCGAACTAATCCATTATAATCTTTCCCAACACTAGAAATTCCAATTTTCTCACACATTTTTTTCAAAGTATCTAATCCAATCCCTATATACTCAACAAATAAAAGTGTTTTATACTTTTTCATATTATTATATAAATTATAACTACACTCATCATCTTTTACTTTTAAAAAATATGGTTTTGACACCCCATTATTTGCAAAAGCATTGACAATTGAAAATTTTAAAAACTCTTCTGTATCCTCTGTAAGACAATCCAATCTATACCTTAATTCCTGATAATTTAAAATAAATCCTTTTGTTTTCCAAGTAAGATAACCATTTTTTGATATTTGGTATACACATCGGCAAGAAAAAGCTTTTATTTGATGTAGGAGCAACTCCATATTTCCATGCTTTTTATACTCTATTACTAGATCATTCACTCGCTTTGAATACTTTTCAATCTTTTCTTCAGTAATTCCAAATTTAAATTTAGTATTTAATTTCTTATTATTATTATTATTAAATTTTGGCTCCAAAACAAACATATATCCTAAAAAGCTAAAGCTATCTTCTTGATTTTGTTCAGCCAAAACACTAGCACTAATATATTTAAATTTATTTGTATTTAAACATGTTTTACAAGAATTCTCTACTTCTATATTCTTATCATAAAAAATTTCTTTTATGGTTTCATTTATAATGGACAAACAAAAATTCCTATCAACATGTTTATTAAAAATCAATATTCCATCATCTATATAACGACGATAAAAAATCAAGCCATATTTTCTAAACCTTAAGCTCAATACTTCATCAAAATGTTTAGCGATAATTTCACAAATAATATTCGATGCATTAAAACCAGCATATGCATACTTCGTACTTTTAACGTATTTTTCCAATAAATTCATTTCATCACGTTCTAAAGATGTTTTGACAAGATATTTTTTATAGACATATTCACTTGAAACTGAATTAAAATAATCTTTAAAATCAAATTTCACAATTGTATAATCATTCATATTGCGTAAAGCATTAATGACATCAAATAAAGAATGCATAAACTCATTTCGATTTGGATATTGAATACGATATTTTCTATCCAAAAGCCTTTTTAAATAAATACATAACGTCTCTTCACATGATAATTTTTTATACTTTTTTATATGCCTGATTTTGTTTACTTGCTTTTTATGAATTGTATCAAATTTTGTAAAATCAAAATTATTATCTATATAAGATTTTTTAATATCTTCAATTATATTTTCAATGGCCTTTTCACTTTTCCTGTCTTTTTTTAACAACATTGAATTTTGATATATAACTATTCTTTCAATTTCTTCATTTATATTCATACATATTTCCTTTTCAATTATAGTATAGTTCAAATTATTAATTCTATATTATACTACAACTAAAGTATCTGATTTAACTCTAGAATAATATAGAAAAGTATGAAGAAAGTTTAATACTTTCTCCATACCATTTTGTCAATTACACCAGTATACGATTGAATGATTTTAACTACTTTATCACTTACATTTTCATCTACATAATCAGGTACTGGAATACCTAAATCATTGTTTTTATTCATTTCTACAGCTACATCAACTGCTTGTAGTAAATGATCTTTATCAATTCCAGCTAAGATAAAGTCACCTTTATCTAAGGCTTCAGGTCTTTCTGTACTTGTACGAATACATACAGCTGGGAATGGATGTCCTACACTTGTAAAGAAACTACTCTCTTCTGGAAGTGTTCCACTATCAGATACAACACAGAATGCATTCATTTGAAGGCAGTTATAATCATGGAATCCAAGAGGTTCGTGTTGAATCACTCTAGGATCTAATTTAAATCCTGTTGCTTTAATTCTCTTTTTACTTCTTGGATGACAAGAATAAAGAATTGGCATATCATACTTTTCTGCCTTTTGATTGATTGCATTAAATAAAGATAAAAAATTTTTTCCGTATCAATGTTTTCTTCTCTATGCGCACTTAATAAGATATATTTACCCTTTTCAAGACCTAATCGAGTATGAATATCACTCGCTTCAATTTTAGCTAAGTTATTATGTCAAACTTCAGCCATTGGAGAACCCGTCACATACGTTCTTTCTTTTGGAAGACCAGTATCTGCCAAATATCTTCTAGCATGTTCAGAATACACCATATTTACATCTGAAATAATATCTACAATTCTATGGTTTGTTTCTTCAGGTAAACATTCATCCTTACAACGATTTCTTGCTTCCATATGGAAAATTGGAATGTGTAAACGTTTAGCTCCAATAACACTTAAACAACTATTTGTATCCCCTAATACTAATACTGCATCTGGTTTAATTTCAGCCATTAATTTATAAGATTCAGAAATAATATTACCCATAGTTTCCCCCAAATCATTTCCTACGGCATTTAAATACACTTCTGGATCTTTCAATTCTAAATCATGGAAGAAAACACCATTTAAGTTATAATCATAATTCTGACCTGTATGTGCCAAAATTACATCAAAATATTTTCTTGTTTTATTAATTACTGCTACCAAACGAATGATTTCAGGACGAATGCCAACAATGATCAATAGCTTTAATTTACCATTGTTTTGAAAACTTACATTACTATAATCTGAGATTTTCTATCCTCGTTCTACAACACAACAAGCTTCTACCTTACTTAATGAAGCTATTTCATTATTAGCCTTTATAACTGCATTCATACAAACATGAACACCTTCATTAACTACACAATTATGATCCACTATAGCACCACAATTAATAATACAACCATCTTTAATAACACTATCCGTATTAACGATTGCCATTGGAAGTACACAGCATCCAATACCTAATTTAGCTGTCGGACTTACATAGGCAGTTGGATGAATCAAAGAAATAACTTCACAATTTAAACAAAGTAACTTATTGATTAATTCTAAACGAACAGAATTATTTCCTAAACCTACAAAGAAACAAGAGTCTGAATCAACAAATTTAGGTAGGTCACTTAATTTACCAACTGCTTCATCAGAGTTATCATCTAAAAAACATATTTTTGTATACTTACCACTTTGTTTAGCCATATCCTTAATAACATGACCAAAACCACCAGCTCCAAGAATATATAGATTCTTCATAACTATACCTTCTCAAAGAAAGTATCTGGATGATTTGGATCAAAAATTTCATTACATGTCATAACAGTTACTAAATTTTCTGTTTCAGACAAGTTAATAATATTATGAGTCCATCCTGGAATCATATAAATAGCTTCAATCTTATCTCCACTTACTTCAAACTCAACCATTTCACCTGTATTAATATTTCTTTCTTGAATCAATCCATGACCAGCAACAACAATAAATTGTTCCCACTTACTATTATGCCAATGTTGACCCTTAGTAATACCAGGTTTACTAATATTAATCGATACTTGACCACAATCCAATGTATGCACCAATTCAGTAAATGATCCACGATCATCACAATTCATTTTCATCGCATATTTAAATTTAGATGTTGGTAAATAACTTAAATATAAACTAAACAATTTCTTTGCAAAAGAACCTTCAGGCATTTTAGGCATCATTAAAGATACTGGTTGATTCTTGAATTCTTCTAATAAGTCAACAATCTCTCCAAGTGTTACTTTATGAGTAACTGGAACACAACAATAACGACCAGATTCATTTAGAACTGTTTCAACACCAGAAAATTCACAACGTGTTTCTTTACCTTCAAGTAAATCAAACATACCTTCTACTAAATCATCAATATAAAGAACCTCTAATTCAGTACTTCTATCATTTACAGTAAATTCCTCATCATTTGCTACTGCCCAACAGAATGTTGAAATAGCAGAATTATATTTAGGACGACTATGTCCCATCAAATTAACAAAGCGATAAACATATACAGGTGCTCCTGTTTCCTTACCATATTCAAAGAAAAGTTCTTCACCAGCCTTTTTGGATTTACCATATTCTGATGTTCCAAAACGACCAGCTAATGTTGCTTGAACTGAAGAAGATAACATAATACCAGCTTTATTATTATGTTTTTTTAAAGTATCTAAAAGTTGTGAAGCAAATCCAAAATTGCCTTTCATAAAATCCTCTTGATTTTCAGGACGATTTACTCCAGCAAGATTAAAAACGAAATCAGCTTTAGAACAATATTCATCCAATTCAGCTTCAGTATTGTTCAAATCAAATTCGTAGATTTCGTCTACTTTAATATTTCTAGTTTTATTCTTACCATCTCTAATGTTTTTTAAATTTTTGACAAGTGCAGTACCAACCATACCTTTTGCACCAGTTACAAGAATATTCATTTATTTAACCTCCAAGTAAAAAATGATGAATATACTATTCATCATTCATTTAATTCTTATTGTTCTTTTCTCCAAACCATTTTATTCACTACATTTACATATCCTTGGATAATACGAACTACCTTCATAGATACAGTTTCATCTACATAATCTGGACAAGGCTTTCCAAGAATACCCTTTTGTTTCATATCAATAGCCATATCAGTAGCATTCAACAATTCCTTAGTCGTAATACCTGCCAAGATAAAGTCTCCTGCCTCCAATGCTTCTGGTCTTTCTGTTGATGTACGAATGCATACAGCCGCAATTGGATGTCCAATTGAAAGATAGAAAGAACTTTCTTCAGGCAATGTACCAGAATCTGAAACTATAGCCAATGCATTCATTTGAAGTTTATTGTAGTCATTAAATCCAAGAGGTTCATTTACTCTTACTCTTGAATCTAATTTAAATCCACTCTTCTCTAAACGATTCTTTGATCTTGGATGACAAGAATATAAAATAGGCATATCATACTTTTCAGCTAGAGCATTGATTGCAGTAAACAAACTTAAGAAGTTCTTCTTTGAATCAATATTTTCTTCACGATGAGCCGATAAAAGAATATACTTATCTTTTTCAAGACCTAATCTTTCAAGAACATCACTATTCTGAATCTTTTCTAAATTCATACGAAGAACCTCAGCCATTGGAGAACCAGTCTGATATGTTCTTTCCTTTGGAAGACCCGTATCTGCAAGATATTTACGAGCAAATTCAGAATAACAAAGATTTACATCACTAATTACATCAACAATACGTCTATTTGTTTCCTCTGGAAGACATTCATCCTTACATCTATTACCAGCTTCCATATGGAATAATGGAATATGAAGACGCTTCGCAGAAATCGCAGATAAACAACTATTTGTATCCCCCAATACTAAATAACCATCTGGTTGTAATTCACTTAATAATTCATAGCTTCTTCCAAGAATATTGCCACAAGTAACCCCTAAATTATCACCAACTACAGGAACTAAAATATCTGGTCCAAATTCTCCAAAAGTATTTTTTAATTCAAAGTCTTCCCAGAAAACTGTAGATAAATTACGATCCCAATTTTGATTGTAGTAAACAACACAACAATCAAAATACTCTCTACATCTTTTAATGACTGCAGCCAAACGAATGATTTCAGGACGTGTGCCACAACCAATCATTACTTTTGTTCGACCATCATTTTTCCATTTAAATTTATAATCTATCATATATTTCACTCCTAGCAATATATGGTTATATTTATTTTATATATTACATAATAACCAATAATATCATCTTATACTTCACTAATCTAAATAACACATCATCTTTTAATTTGTGCAATTTTTCGGCCCATAAACAAAACAACTACCAGGCCAATAACAATACACAAATATCTTAAATAAATATTAGAATACAATGGAATAGCACATAATGAGATTAAGGTAGTTAAAATTGCAAGAATAAATAATTTCTTGTTATCATAAATACTATTAATATCATTATCATTTTCTATACAAACTTTTTTACTCCATATTGCTTGTAGAAAAGCCAATACAATATATGAAAATAACGTTGTATAAGCTGCTGCCATATACCCAAACATTTTTATAAATATATAATTCAATATAAGATTAATTCCAGCAGCAATAATTGCTGGATACATAACATATTTTGTTTTTTTATAATAGACAGCAATATTTGAATATAAATTCGCATAGGAAGTAAAAAACACACCCGCAGCAATAGATGGCATAATATAAATTGCATCATAATATTCTTTAGTTGCCAAAATTTTGACAATTTCAGGAGCAAAAAAAGTCATTAGAATAGAAATTATCGCATAAGCTTCTAAAAGTAAATTTGATACTTTTTTTATATCATGTTTTTCTTTATCGATATTTTGAAATAAATATGGTACAAATGACGAATTAATAGCTTGCCAAACTAATAAAGAGAGTGAGCTTACAGTATATAAAGTACCATAAATACCTACAGCACTATTATTAACCATACTACTAATCATCATTCGATCTGATACATTTAATATTTGCCCAGCAATATTATATCCAATTAAAGGTACACTAATCGCAAGAGACATTTTCCAATACTCTTTACAATAAAATGTTTTTCCCTTTAAAAAGATATAAAACCAGATAACTCCAGCAACACCATAAACTATTAGATAATTTGCGAATAATCTTCCAGTAGCTGTACTTTGAATATTGTGATTACTCATATAAATAACCACAAAAACAGAAATAACCGATGCTAAAAAAGCAGTGAAAATCGATATAAAACCTGCTAATTTGTATTTATATTCAAATCTTTGTCTTGAAAGCCAAAAATCCCTTGCTGGAGCCACTAAAAAACCAATTAACATTAAAACTATAAGAGAATTTGATAAACCTATTACTTTTTGCCAAAAACCTGGAGCAATTATATATATTAAAGCTATTGCAACCGCTACTATTGAAGTTAATGTAAGAATTGATGATTCATATTCATCTCTTTTATTCGAATAATCCTTCATTGCAACTGCAAATCCGCCCGAAGTTAAAGACAATGTAGCAAATGCACTAATCAATGAATACCAAGAATTATAGATATTAACAACTCCAATTTGTTCTGTCGTCATTAACCTTGTAAAAATAGGTACTGTGATTATGGCTAATCCACGTGTAAAAACAGATGAGGCAGTATATACAATAGCTGACTTGGCCCCAGTTGGAATACTACGAATTTTATCAATTATTCTTTTCAAATATATGTTCTCCTAAAATCTATTCTTCAGCTAATCTTTCTTGAATGTATTTCAATTCCATCATCTTAGCTTTAATTTCTTCCTTATTCAAAAGTTTAGTGTTATTTGAATTAAACTCAGTAAGAGTGTTTCTATCAGTATCTCCATCTTTAAAATATTTATCATAATTTAATCCACGACTATCAGCAGGAACTCTATAGAAATTACCAAGATCAATAGCTTTAGCACATTCTTCATTTGTTAACAATGTTTCATACATTTTTTCACCATGACGAATACCAATGACTTTAATGTCTTCTTTTTTGCCACCAAACATTTCACATACGGCTTCAGCCTGAAGACCAATTGAGCATGCTGGGGCTTTCATAATTAAAAGATCTCCATTTTCACCATGTTCAAATGCATATAATACTAAATCAACAGCTTCTTCTAAAGACATAATGAAACGAGTCATATTAGGTTCTGTAACAGTAATAGGATTTCCAGCTTTAATCTGATCAATCCATAAAGGAATTACTGATCCACGACTACACATAACATTACCATAACGAGTGCAACAAATTTTTGTTTTACCACTATGACGACTTTTAGCGATAGCAACTGATTCTTCTAATGCTTTTGTTTTTCCCATCGCATTAATCGGATAAGCCGCCTTATCAGTAGATAAACAAATAACCGCTTCTACACCCTCTTCAATAGCCGCAGTAAGTACATTATCTGTACCAATTACATTTGTACGAACTGCTTCCATTGGGAAGAATTCACAAGAAGGTACTTGTTTCAATGCAGCTGCATGGAAAATATAATCTACACCATGCATAGCATCTTTACATGATTGAAGATTTCTAACATCTCCAATATAGAATTTAATCTTATCAGCAACCTCAGGCATTCTTACCTGAAAATCATGACGCATATCATCCTGCTTCTTTTCATCACGAGAGAACACTCGAATCTCTCCAATATCAGTCTGAAGAAAACGGTTCAATACAACATTTCCAAATGAACCTGTTCCTCCTGTAATCATAAGTGTTTTTCCTTTAAATAATGACATCTTTTTTTATCCTCCAATTTAATTTATATATATTTATTAAACTTATTTTGTGCTATTTTATAAAACAAAAAGAACAATAACCATGTCGCCATTAATGAATTATGCGGTTCTTTATTTATAATAAATAGAATCAAAATAAGTATTAAACATTTTGTTGTTAAAGAAAATAAATCAATCTTGATTATACTATATATCCAAATTAATGTATATGTTATACCAAAAATACCGATAACAGCTAACATATATGTTGATGTGGAAGTTTGCGAATTAATTCTATACATACCTTTAAAATTATTATAAATATTCGTTGCTCCATTTATACCTGCACCGAATAAAGGATTAGTTTTAAATATTTTAATATTTAATAATGGACTTCCAATTCTAGTAGATGTAGTAATTAAATCACTATCTGTTATTTTTCCAAAAATATCAGAATTAAATTGATATAAATAATTTAATATAGCATTCATGTTAAATAATAAATATAGAGTTAATATAATAAATGTAATCGAAACTATCCATTTTATTTTCAAATTAACTATAGTCCTTTCAATTAACATAATTAATAAAGGTACTATCATAATTATTCCTGCAGTTGAAAATGTACTAATAGTTGTTAATATTAATATTGTCAATTTAAAATAATTGATTTTTTCACTAAATGTAATTTCTAAAATTGAAGCAATGATTAAATATGATGCGAATATGCCTGGTTCCCAAAACAATCCACTATTTCGAGCTAAATTTGAAGACCATAAATCTGGATAAAAGTAAATGTAATAATTATAATAACCATAACTTGATAAGCTTGTATTTACTAATTCAGCATTTGGAGCTCCAAAGATATAAATATATCCTGTAAAAAGCAAAGATATTAATGATATTATAAACATACCATTTATAAAAACTTTTACAATTATTTTTGAGTTACAATATTCAACAATAAAAAAAGCACAAAATATAATTGAAAACTGACTTAAATAAATATTTATCTTTTCACAATTAATTAACATGCTAAATAAATATGAAAGCATAAACAATAAACAAATTCCTTGCGATTTGTTACAATGACTAAATTTATTTTGAAATATGAAATGATAGATAAACATCATGATAAAAATAAATATATCAAAATATTGGATAAATGTTTGTATTTTTCCCTCACATACCTGCAACATATATCCACTACTCATTACAACAAATAGAAAAAGTAAGATGGATAAAAGATTATTTTTTATTCTTTCTCTACTTATCATTATGTTTTCCTCTTATATTTTCAATAGTAAATTTATCAAATTTATTTAGTCCAAACATTCTCTTTATAAATGCTGCAACATCCTCTTTTAAACGCATTTTAAATGGAAATAGAATAATCTTTTCTACTTTTCTTTCGTATACGGGATCTATTTCTATTCTTTTTGGATGTATCAATTTACTATCTAAGGGATAAGATTTTATTCCACAAAATCTTCTAGTCATTTCATTTGCAAAAGAATTTCCTCCATGAGTAGAGATTCCATCAACACCAATATTTTCAATCAAATTATTTTTAGGGCTTATTCCGAACAATCCATTGTATCTGATAGAGATAGCCATTTGAAAATCCCATGAGGCATAGTCCATACCTTTATTGCGTCTATAAATTTCAAAATTTGCACTATTCAATTGTTGTTTACATAATGATTTTAAAAAATATGTTCTTCTAATCTTTTCAACATAATTAGGATCCTGAAAACACAATAAATCTCCATCATAATACTTATTAAATTTATAACTCCATGAAGCCCATCCGCATGGTAATAAATTATAAGTAAAAACATAACTTTCATTATTTTTAGTCGTGTATTTTTCTAAATAATTTGTTCCACATATCCATAAAATCCTTTCATCTAATTTGTATTTATTTAATAATTCTTCACAATAACTAAAAAATGATACCTCTGGTAAATTATCATCTTCTAAAAAAATTGCCATTTCTTCTTTTTCAAATACCCATTTAGCTCCGCCAACTATATTTTTATATACCCCTCTATTCTTTTTGGCAAAATTTGTAATAATGTTGCAAGGCCAATCTATAGATTTAATAATCTGATTTCTTGCATTATTTATTACAATTTCTTCATCTTCATTTCGTGGTCCATCACCAATTAAATACATTTTTGTTGGTTTTACTTTTCTTATTCTAGAAATAATCTTTAATACAGTATCTGATCTCTTAAATAAAAATAATGCAATAGGAATATCAAATGATTGTTTAGTCATAAACCTAACTTTCCTCCTTTACAGGTATATTTGCTTCATCAAGTACTTTCATTAGTACCTCTAAAGAATGTTTAATATCAAAATGCTTTTCAGCATAATGATATGCTCTATTAGTTATTTCTAAATTCAAATCTTTTTTCACTAATTTTTTAATAAAATTTTCTAATTCAATTTTGTCACTTGCAGTATAAGCTATGTCGTTATCGCTTAAAAATCTATATAAATATATTGTCTTTGGACCATAAAATATAAAAGGTTTCCCAGTTGATAAATATTCCGGTATTTTTGTTGATATAGAATATTTATAAAATTCATTATTTTCTAATAAGTTACTCTCAACATGTACTAAAACATCAGTATTTTGATATATATTCATAACCAAATCATGTGAAACTGATTTGTGAAAATTTACACATTGAAATCTTTCAAACTCTGATTTATATAATTGAATATTATCTAAACTAGTAAATATATTTAACTCAATTTTCATCCCTTCCTCACACAATTTATTAATTACATTTGCAATGTCTAAAAGAGCTTTGTCTCGTTTTAAATGTAACCCTCCTGCATACGTTACTCTAAAAGTAGTATCAGAATTACTGATTGGTTGACACTTAAACTTTTTAATATCAATACTATTCATAATTGCATAATGTTTAATCTTAAACTCATTTGTAAACACATTTGCCATTTCCTCACTAATCGTTAACGCTAAATTAGATCTTGTATAACATAGTTTACAATATTTTCTCAATTTATTTTTATAAGAGATTAATAAAGGATTATTTTCCCATTGTATACTGTGCATCCAATTATCCATATGATGAATAACAATTGGAATGTTATATATTTTTGATAAATTATATGCTACTTTTAATGAATTAATATTACCGCCTAGTGTATATATTACGTCTGGTTTAAAATTATTTATCCGTTCATAATCATACTTTGAAATTTTTAGATCAGTTAAATCAGGAACGAGCGCAAAATATTGTCGAATATACACAAATAATTTCTTGAAATTTAAACACTGCTTCTTATTATCGGATTTTTTTTTCAATTCATTGTTAACCTTTGAATTTCTAATATTCATTAAAATATGAGCTAATGATATATGACTATATCCTAATAATATTGAATTGATCTTATGATTTTCAATATCTTTTTCCCAGTAAACTTCCATTAAATTTTCTTGATTGATCTTTTCAAATAATGATCTTAAAGTTATACCAGTAGCATCGTTCGAATATATCGATTTAGAATTTACAATTAATATTTTTCTATTCATTTCTATCCTCAGTTTCGTTTTTAATCAATTAAATATTTTTCATTACTTCTTTCACCTAAACATTTTTATTATCAACTTAATCGTCTAAAAATATATACATTTTAAATATATACCTTTTAAAAGAAAATAACTAAAAAAAACATTTATATTGAAATTTTTTATATTTTGTTATTTTCTCATGCTAATTATAGTTATAAACAATTTATTCATCTAACTCTTTAATAAATAAATTAAACATATTAATATAATTACGATAATCAAAAATGTCCTGAGGACTTTTATCTATCTGTCCATTTTGGATACAGTTTATCAAAGCTTCACTTATCTCTTTATTAGAAAAACCACTTAACAAAATAGAATTTTTAAGAGGAAAATAATCTTTTAAATCACTAAATTCATTTACTATCAATCCATCACCAATTGTTACACACTCAACGAACTTCGTTGGAAAACCAGCTGTATTTTGACGATTTTTATCTCTGAAAAAAACACAATAATCTGAACTCTTTATAATTTTAATACTTTCCTCATGACTAAGTCTACTAAAAAAAGTTATCTTATTACCTAATATTTTGATCTTATCCTTTACATTAGGAAATAATTTTATACAATCTTCATAACTCATACCTACAATGGAAAAATGAAATGAGTATATACTTGGAACATTTACCATAGCATTAATAATTACATCTATCTTGTCTTTTACCATGGTTTTGCTATTTGCGGCGCTACCTGAATAAACAAATTCAACAACATTCTTTCTATTTTTTTCTTCTAGTTTCCATTTATAATCACATTTATCTATCAATGGTGGCACAATAATAATATTCTTAACAAAATTTTTATAATAATTTTGCAGGTATGAACTAATAACTATCATTCCATCTACTTTCTTTTGATATAAACGCATAGTTAAATTAGTATCTACCCATCTAATAAATTTTTGTGGCTTTAAAGAAAACTTATTTGGATACCATTCGGTAACATCCAACAATACTTGAATTTTTTTTCTTTTGCACCAGATTTCTAGGTTTCTCAATGGTAAGGCATGCATATTATAGCCAATAACGTATTTAATATCAGTATATTTCTGCAATACTTTTTTAATTGGTAAAAAAGATACTTGGGATTTGAACCACTCTATAGTTGAATTAGGATATTTTAAGGGAAAACTTTCAAAATTATCAAATACAATAGGCTCTTCTACATTACTTTTTATATCATGATCGATACCGCAAAAAACAACTTTATATCCTAATTCTGAAAATATTTTTGAATTATTTAATACACGGTGTGCTGCAGCATTTTTATCTGGCATTTCAAATCCACCAACATAAATTATTGTTCCTTTACATCTTGTCAAGTTTATTACCTCCTACCAATAGAATATCACTTTAATACAATTTAATATCTTGCAAATTAATAATTATAGATAAAATGAAATTAATTTACTTAATTTCATTTATATAAGCTTCAACAACAATCTGTCTGTTAAATTCACGTTCAACTTTATTTCTAGCTGCTATTCCCATATTGACTTTTTCATCATTTGTGAGAGCTAAAAATTTCTCAATTTTTTCTATTAAATCCCTGCTATTTTTTTCTTGAACAATAAAACCATTAATCTCATTATCAACAACTTCTCTACAACCAGATCTGTTTGTTGTTATTATTGGTCTACCAGTTGCACAGGCTTCTAATAAAACATTACTAATACCTTCTGGATAATAAGTAGGGTGTATTATACAGTTCATATTACTCATAAAATCAGCTACGTCACGAATCATACCATGATATATAACTATGCCATTATCGTTATATTCTTTTAATTTACCTTCATATTCAGCTTCACAAAATCCACAAATATGAAATTCAACATTATTATACTTTTCTTTTATTGATTTTGCAGCATCAAGATATTGTTCAATACCTTTCTCTTTCATAATTCGACTTATAAATGCAAATTTTATGATATTATCTTTTGGATATTCTTTGAAACTAAATCTTTGAAGATTCACTCCAGAACCAGGTAATAATCCGTGTTTCCCCATTGCAATTTTATGCTTCACAAAAAATTCTTGATTTTCAGTATTTTGAAAAAAAACTTTTTTAACATTTCTAAATGCTCTTTTATATAAAATAATCATTATTTTTTGAGTCAAACCTGGATTTTCTACAGCTGTACCTAATCCTGTAATATTAGCTATAAATGGAACAGAATACTTTTCTGCAGCAATAGCTCCATATATATTTGGTTTTATTGTATATCCAAATACATAATCAGGTTTTATTTTCTCAATCAATTTTTTATATTTCTCCAATAATTTTAATTCTGATATTGGATTCATACCATGACGATCCATTTTAATATCATGATGGACAGCACCTAATTCTTTTAAATCATCAATTCGTTCCCCATAAGGCGAAGATATATGTACTTCATAACCATCATCAATTAGCCTCTCTACTAGTTCAAGGCGGAAATTATAAATAACAACATCATGATTTACTAAAAATAATACCTTTTTTTTCAAACTATCACTTTCCGTTCTTTTGATTGATTCTCCTAACATTACAACTTGATAATTCAAGCCTTCATATTTAGACATTTTTAAATCATAACAGTTATTTCCAAATGCTTTATCTACTAAAACATTTATTTTCCCAGGAATTTTATGTGCTATATATACACATGGATTGAATAATTTTGTAACTATTGTTTTTTTATTTGAAACTTTAGCTATTTCTTTAACCATATCACTAGTCTTAGTCCATTCACTATTTTGTGGAATCAATACTGTAGCATTCTGCTTTACATCTACAAGCATAATTTGACACAAGAACTCACATAGATTGTCAATATGCAACATTGATCTTTTGTTTTCAATATTAGGAAAAATAGGAGATGTTTTTGCAAGTTTAGCTAGTAATGGATAATTTCCTTTACTACCCTTTCCATAAATCATTGGAGGACGTAATACAATTACTTTAAAATTATCATCAGCTAATTCTCTGACAGCAACATCTGCTTGAAGTTTACTGTCACCATAAAAATTTGCAGGACAAGGTATAGTGTTCTTGTCAATAATTTTTGTAGTACCATATGGTGCTGAATCCCCATATACAATCATAGATGACATAAAGATAAATTCTTTTACGCCTTCATTCTTTGCTTTTTTAGCTACTTCAATTGCTAAATCTGTATTAATCTTATAGTACTTTTCTTTAACTTCATTTGAAACATTTCCAACATCAGCATGTGCAATTCCAGCAACATGATAAACAATATCATATACAGAGAAATCCATATCTTTCCAATCGGGATTGATTGTATCTACTTCATCTATTTCAAAACTAGTAGTGTAATTCTTATTTGCATAAGTTTTGAATGATTCACCAATATAAGATCCTTTACCGATAATTAATACTTTAACATTTTTATCAGTGTCAACCTTTACAGGTTCACCAAATCCAATATTCCCAATTAACTCACTATCAGACTTATTATTAGTATAATCTCTTCCAACAGTTTTGGCCATTTCTCCAGTACCACCTTCAACTACAGAGTCATCATGACCAACTTTACTAACAGTTCCTAAGAAACATTTAGCATCGAATAATAAACTTTCGTTTTTTACATATTCTCCGTCCAATTTAGCTTTAACAGGAATTTCAAGTTCGTCTCTACCATTGATTTGAGCCCAACCAGTTAGACCCGGTTTGATATCGTTTGCATTATATTTATCTCTTTCAGCTGTTAAAAGGTCTTGATTCCACAATCCTGGTCTAGGACCAATTATACTCATATTTCCAATGAAAATATCCCAAATTTGAGGTAATTCATCTAAACTATGTGCTCTAATGAATTTACCTACTTTTGTAATATATTGATCAGGATTCTCTAACTGATGAGTTGGTACATCGTGAGGTGTATCCATTTTCATACTTCTAAATTTATGTAGTTTGAAATATTGTTTATTCTGCCCCATTCTCTTTTGAGTAAATAAAACTGGACCTGGATCTTCCATTTTAATAGCTAAAGCAATTGTTGCCATAACTGGACTTAAAACTACTAAGCCACCAAATGAAAGCACAACATCAATGCTTCTTTTTACGTATTTATCGTAAAAACTAGGATTATAATTAGATTCCCCTATTTCCTTTAAATATCCCCTTACGCCGTCTGCATTTTCTTTATAACTTTCATCTTCAACAAAGATGACTCTTTTACCTTCTAATTCATTTTTTTCTTCTGGTTCATTCTCATAAATTGAATCAGCCTTTTTCTTTTTAGCAACCATATTCAATCCGATAAACGCAGTCCCCAAAGCTACACAAGAAACCCCTAATATTTTCTTAGCTTTTTTCTTATCCATATTAAATACTCTCCACATGCTTATTTATTTCTTCTGGTCTTCTAAATGTTGGTACAACACTTCTTAATGCTTCTCTTGCATCATTGTCATCTTCAGATTCAATTGCGTTTCTTAATACTTCAAGTTTTTCGTCAATTTCTTCTTTAGATAGTGGTGTATCCTTTTCAATGAAGATCAAGTCGTTATCTGTTTTTGTTAATGTTTGACTATTTATCAATAGTTCTTCATATAATTTTTCTCCAGGACGCAATCCTGTTTCTACAATTTCGATATCATGAGCACCTGATAGTTTGATCATGTTTTGTGCTAAATCTAAAATCTTAACGGGTTGTCCCATATCAAGTACAAATAATTCTCCATTTTTTGCCATAGACCCTGATTGTAATACTAATTGACTTGCTTCTGGTATTGTCATAAAGTAACGAATAATTCGTTTATCTGTAAGTGTTACAGGACCACCTTTGGCAATTTGTCTTTTAAATAATGGAATTACACTTCCTGCACTTCCTAAAACATTTCCAAATCTTGTTGCACTATATTTAACTTTTCCATAAGTACTAGCACTTTGAACCATCATTTCACACATACGCTTTGTTGCTCCCATAACATTGGTTGGGTTTACTGCTTTATCAGTAGATACCATCATAAAGCGTTGTGCTTCATATTTTTCACAAAGTTCAATTAAATTCTTTGTTCCAAATACATTGTTATAAATAGCCTCCACACAATTGTGTTCCATTAAAGGTACGTGTTTATGTGCGGCTGCATTAATTACAATTTGAGGATGGTATTTCTTAAATACTTTTTCCAATGCTTTCTTATGTGTTATTGAACAAATTTCAATTTGAAGATTTAAATCATTGCCATAGGCAATCTTTAATTCTTGTTGTACATCATAAGCACCATTTTCATAAATATCTAAGATAACAATTAATTGTGGTTCCATCTTCGCTAGTTGTCTACAAAGTTCAGATCCAATAGATCCTCCACCACCAGTAATTAAAATCACTTTATTTTTATAATAAGCATTTGTAGCTTCATTTGTGACAGCTAATGGTTTTCTAAACAACAATTCTTCAATATCAAATTCTCTTAAGTTACGCTTACTTCCTGCAGTATATAGTGTTGGATAGTCATATACCTTTACTTTATATCCAGCATTCTTATAATGTTCATATAAACATTTCTTTTTACTTACATCCATCGTAGGAATCGCAAATACAATTTCTTGTACTTCATACGCCTTTAATTTATCTAAAGTCGTTTCATCCGCATACCATACTGGAATGCCATGCACTTCTCTACCCGCTTTTTCTTTATTCGTATCAATAAAACAACGTGGTGTATATACTGCATTTTCATCATTCAATAAATCTTCTGCAAAACTAGCACCGACACGGCCTGCACCAATAATCGCAATCTTGATCTTTTGAACTTCTTTATTCGTATCCGTTTCAATACTTGAAAATCTATATAGTAACTTAGCTAGAAACTTACCCTTTTTCGTTACATTATCACTATATAAATAACAATATCTATAAATCATACGAATGGTAATTGAACCCAATAAGTTTACACACACTAAACTTAGCGTTCTCGCAAAACTCATTCGTTGAATTGGCATTGCCATTTGAACTACATATAGAAGTATAAATGCGATACCATCTGAAACAATCATACGAATATAGCCTTGAATACCACCATAACGCCAAATCTGACCATAAATATGCCCAATTAAACGACATACAAAGATAATCGCAAATGCCAGTACTGTAAGTTTTAAAGATTCTGTGTTTGTTAATGATTCGTTTCCACCATACAACCATATTAATAATAAGGAAGATATCGCATAAACAATCACATCATACACAACCAAAGACCAACGCGTATTATTTTCTTTTCTATTTTTACTCATCCAAATCTCCCATTCCATAAAAAAACTCGCTAAAAAACACGAGTCAATACATAATCATTCTATAAATAGATACACTTCTCCCTACCTAAAGCAAATAAAAAGATGAACAATTCAATTAAAAATGCGGAAAACCAGCTATTTTTAATATCCTATGTATGTACCCTATAAATACTGATTCTAAAAATAAACCGTACCCTTCCCAAGAATAACAGTTGCTTATATATTTTACCTTAATATAACCCATTGTCAATGAACATTAGTTACTTAAGCTTAGGTTAAAACATTAAATATATTTAATATTACCCATATGTAAAACACATAAACATTATATAACAATTTAAAAATATTTTTTTATAAATTTCCTTTAAATAAAGACATTTTCACATTAAGTGAACAACTGTTTTATAACCAAGGTAATGTAATCGATTACACGACTACTGCATTTTAATTTAATATTACTATGAATACTAATTTCAAACTAAATAGTTCTTGAAAGTATATTGACTCGGACAACTAAATATTGTCCGAGTCAAATAGCAGTTAAAAATCATTATTAGATAGATACATATGATTTTTAGACTATCTTTTTATAATTAATCTCAATATGTTTTTGAAAATATTAAATAAGCTCTGATATGTTGGACTTATACTAAGTGTTTCTACAACAATTAAAGCTACTATTAAAAACGCAATCCATATAATTAAATATAGTCTTTTTGACTTATCAATTGTCCTTTTCATTTTAATTGCTATTTCATCATTTTTAAATATTTCTAATAAATCATCCTCTGTCAATATTTCTTTATAATTCGCTTTTAAATACTCATAGCTTTCATATACTTTATCAATCTCATATTTAGATTGCAAATAACAAATAATCAAATATATAAATGAACCAACTAAAACACATTCTACTAAAATTGTTATTTCTTTAGTAAAAATGTTATCTAATGGTTGATCTGACACAATATTTGCTAAAATAACGGTGAACATAAATCCAAAAATAGCAATTACATTGTTCTTAAATTTATCCAACAGCCCTGTTGCATACTCTCCTGTTTTAGACACAGTATCACTAATAAACTCAGCAACTTTATTTTTCAATTCTAAATAATCTTTTACATTTTCTTTTAAGTAAAGATTATAATTTGATTGAATCGAAGCCATAACTTTTTCATCAATTTCTGTTATTGAAACATACCTACAATGTAGACTGATTACATTTCTAGCAATTATGGCCTTATCTATTTGGCTTCCTCCTATATATATCCAATTATATATACTGTATAAAATATCATTATTTTTCAATTGGTTTATATCACAACAATACTCAGCTGTTCGTTGCCCACTTATTACTCCTTTGACTTGAGTCCCATTTATTGAAGACGATGATGCAATAAAACTTATTGATAATAACATCTTAATTTTTTGAAATAATTCTGTTAAAGGATTATTTTGATAATCTATTTTAATCTTAAAGTCATCCGGCAATATTTCGTAAATATCAAAATTATAAAAATAAGAAACTTCTTTACAATCTTGAATTCGTTGAATTCTATTAAAATCTATATTTACTGTACCATTTCCATATGGTATAAAAAACATTGTTTCTGTAGAAAACATTGCAATAGGACTATACACATCAAATATTAAGAAATTTGGGGATAACTTCAATAAACACGAAAATGACATCATAACTTCTTCTACTGATAATGACAAAATATCATTAACAAAATCATCAAATGAATAAACTGAAAAATGATTTTCTACTACTTCTTTATCAATGCGTATCTTTACATCTATCATCTCATCATTCAAAGAATTATTAATAAACTCTTTATAACCATCTTTATCAGAGTCCGAGAAGACATAGATTCTCTCACTTTCATCTTGCAAAGTTATTCTAGCTCTATCTCTCTTAGAAATAAACCTTAATATATTTATAAAATAATCATATTTTGGAGCTTTTTGTATTTCAAATTTAAAAGAGGCTTCATATACTTTCATTCTCTCTGAAGCAACAAAATCTTCTATTTCTGTTCTTTGAATTAATTCTGTAAGCATACTAACACCTCCTTATCTTCACTCTTGATTTGAAAATTTTTTAAATGTCAATTCATTATCTGTTTTAATTTTTATATATTTATTTCCATCTAAATCTCTATATGCAGTAATAGTATTATCAAAGTCATCAATAGCATCCGTTATTTTTAACTGCACCCCTGAACAAACATCATATACCCTCTTAATTTTCGCATTTATAACGGAAGCCACTGTATTAAACTGTTTATCAAATTTATGTTTATCAGGTAATTCATGAATTTTTTCAATGACTTTATTCATTTTTTCTTGTTCTAATTCAACAGGGTGATAATTTTCTAATACACTTTGTATCATAGTATCATAATCAATATAATCGTTTGACTTAAAATATGAAATTAATGCATTTCTTAATAAAGTATGATCTCTAGGAGCATTAGTTTTTATGTTTCTAGTCAATACGCCATCAATTGCACGAAACGCTTTATCGGTATTTACTTCATCATTTGTACATTGATCTAACTCCAAAAAATCATCATGCCAGTATTTTGCTTTAGTATTTGAATATACCTTTGCATGAAAAACAGATGCATTTAAATCATCAATTTCATATATACATGATTTCCAAAGATTCTTCATATCCTTTGAAAATCCAGATTTAAAACTAAAATCTGAATCATCCACAAAATCTGTATGTTCTACTTTAGCTAACAAATATGTATATTTATTCCTATCATCGTCATACAAAAGGGCCTGAATTAAACTTCCTTTTTGTACATTAGTCATATGTGCAACCGCACTTTGTGCTGAATGTTCTTTTATTAATAATCTATTAGCTATAGAATCTATATTGTTTATCATTATCTCTTCATTAATTTGATTTTTTATAATATTCAAAACACAACTAATTACTTCTGTATTTACCGATCGTGTATGATATTCTCGAATTGAAGTATTATTATTTAAGAATGCAACCAACTGGCTTATGTATTCAGAAAATTCATTTGGTGTATCTCTTTTATAAACTTTATTATTTTCATAATCAATAATTCTTATGGTTTGATTAACGATTTCCATAACATATCCCCCTAAAAACCTTTTTTAGATTATAACATACATTAATAATGGCTTAAATTAGAAATATACTATAATTCATGCGTTAATCAGAATAAAAAATTATTTTATGGTCCTTGAATTAATAATTAACTTTGATATAAATTATATTCTTTGTATTGATTTATATGATAACTGGTATTTGATTTCCAAGCAATTGCAAATTGTATAGTCAAATCTCTATATTTTAGTAATATAACAAATCAATTCTATTACAATTGCATTACGTATATATAAATTTTTATTTTTTAGACAAACCAATAATTCATGACCCGTATTAATAATATTTATTTAAATAGTTATTTTTTTAATATATACTATTCAGCATAAGTTTGTTTACTTTGATTTAATTAAATGAGAAAAGTATGTAAGCTAATCAAATTTTCAAAAAACATTTTCTGTATTTTTTAACAAAGCCAACAAAAACACTTCAAACCTTTTATGGATAATAACACACTCATTAAAATTAATAAGCATTTACTCATTTGTATCTATAAAATCATTGTAAAGCATTGTAGTTTCTTTAACTATATATTATAATATTTCATCCCTCATTTCGTTTACATATACATAATAATATTTATAGTGACAATGATAATGTCTATTATATTAATATGTCATAAATGTCCTTTTGAAAACAAAAGAAAAGATGTATCATTTTACTTAAGACACATCTAGTCTTTAGGTTTAACATCCATTAGAAAACTAAGAGCAATCATGACAACTGGTACACAAAGAAGTGTTTAAATAATTTCTACGATCACTCAGTATAGATCGCCTGTTTGTGCATATTAAGCTATGAAATCGGCAATTCCATGCATTTGTAGTCCCATAGAGTAGTTTCCTAGAATAATGAAAATAGTGTAGATACTACTTCTAAAAGAATACAACTTCAAACTAAAAAACAGTAAATTTTTTAGTTACATAATAAATGATTTTATACTGCAATGCAGTAACAATCATTTATTAAACTACATTTTTGATTTTAGGATAAATTATTAGTGGAGATAGAAATATCTTCAGTGAACAAGCACTTTAAGCTGAAGACAATGCAAAATCGTTAAAATATCCTAATCATTGTCGCTATAGCGATGGGCTGACAGCCAGCAGATAAACTTGTATTAGGATCAGATGTCTTAGGACGTCTTTTTTTTGTTATGTTCATTTTACCAAACAAAAAAAGAGTTCAATCAAGAACTCTTATTTACTTAATAAGACTTTAACCATGCCTACAATATCATAACCATAGTTTTTTGCAGTTGCCCAACCATATCCGTTTGGATTTTCTTGAATACCTAGCCATTCTACATATGGCGCACTATTACGTGTAACCAAATTAAATCTTGGATCCACACACCTATTATTTAATGGACTTGTTGAAGCATACGCCTTTAAATGCTGGATTTGAGCTCGAATTCCTGTACGAACATCTTTAAAAGAAGCTCCATGAACAGCACCTGTTGCACCAATACCTGCAAAGTTATATTGGTTTGGCAATACATCTCCACCATATTTTAAGAAGCCCGTTTCCTTCATACATTGTGTAAAGGCAACCTCTGCCTTAACACCTTCAGCATTGGCTTCTTCATAGAAGATTTGTGCAAACTGCTCAATTGTACTTGCTCCACCTTTGGCAAGACTACCATCATATTTACCTTTATATCTTGCCTTGAATGTATCATATCCACTCGCATTGGCCTTATAATAACGAACCATTTGAGCTACATTTGTCTGACTTGTACCCATGATCTTTGTCAAACTTACTTGTACATCTTTACTAATATATTCAAACACCCACTTTTGAGCAGCCGAATTATTTGAAGTATACAATTGAATGTTTGAACCATTTTGAATCTTTCCACCACTCACATCAATCACAAGTTTAGAATTCAAACCAGAAACAAGCTTAATATTTTGACTACTATCAAAGGCAATGATCCACTTTTGATTATAACCATTCGATTGACTTTGTTGGTTTACATTTGCATTATTACTACTACCTGTAGCTGTTAAATACATACCTGAATTCACATTTTTAAAAGATACATATCCTTTGGAATCATGTGAAACCAACCATTTCTGTGCATCTGTTTTATTCAAAGAATAAAGTTGAACATTTGCTCCAGAATAAGCACTACCACCAGAAACATCTAACGCAAACTTTACATCACGATTTTTAATATAGTAAACACCATCACCCATCATATTCTTATTTTGTGTAGCCATTTCATCCAAACGTTCACGCTCTGTAATATTCTTTTCAAAAGTCCATTGTTGAGCCGTACTTCCATTTCCTTGATACAATTGAATATTTCTATTGTTTTCAATACGTCCACCACTTAAATCTAATACATAGTTCGAATCCATTGCCGAAATAATTGTATATCCCGAACCACTCTTTTTAACAATCCACTTTTGAGCACGTGATCCATTGGATGCATATTGTTGTATATTTCTATTGTTGGCAACCTTACCACCACTAACATCAATCACTTTGCCAGATTTTACATTTGTGAAAGTAACATAGCCATTTGAATCATGCGTAACCTTAAATGCCTGCGCATTCGAACCGTTTTGAGAATACAATTGAACATTTGCGTTGTTATTAACTGAACCACCACTAATGTCTAATACATAATTTGAATTTAAAGCATTACAAATTCTATATGTACCATCCGCAAGAACATTACGATTACTTTGTGCTAAACTATTTAATTTTTCTTCTTTAGATACATATTTAGTGAATGTCCATCTCTGTGCATCCGTTGCGTGGTAAGTATACAACTGAATATTACGGTTATTTACAACTCTTGCACCACTTAGATCTATCACATAACTTGAATCTAAGGCTGAAATAATGTTGTATCCATTTCCATCCTTTTTAACAACCCATTTTTGAGCATGAGTACCATTTGATGCATACTGTTGAATATTCTTATTGTTGCCTGGTTTACCACCACTTACATCTAATACTTTTCCGGATTTTGCGTTTGTGAATGTTACATAACCTTGAGAGTCGTGTGTAACAATAAATTGTTGCGCATTCGAATCATTATTCTGATATAATTGAACATTCGCATTGTCTTTTACAGAAGCTCCACTTACATCGAACACATAATTTGAATTCAATACTGACGAAATAACATAAGTGCCATTTGCTAAAACATTTTTATTTTCACTTGCTAATGTATCCAACTTCTCATATTTGGAAACAAATTTTTCAATACTCCAATTTTGCGCATTAGAACCATTTCCACTATATAACTGAACATTCGTTCCATTACTAGCTTTACCACCACTTACATCCAATACATAATTTGAATCTAAAGCCGAAATAATCATGTAGCCTTTATTTGATTTTTTCACAACCCATTTTTGAGCGCGAGTTCCATTTGACTCATACTGTTGAACATTCTTATTGTTACCTGCTTTACCACCACTGACATCTAAAACTTTACCAGATTTAGCATTTGTAAATGTAATATATCCTTGGGCATCATGACTCACAATAAATGCTTGTTTATCCGTTTCATTGTTGAATGTTGAAAGTTCAACATTCGCATTATTGCTTGTTGAAGCATTCTTAACATCTAAAACATATTTAGAATTCAACATTGAAGAAATTACATATTTACCATCTGGAATCAAATTCTTATTTTCATTCGCAATTTGATCTAAGTATGCATTTTTTAAACTTAATCCAAGCGCACTTACAATACCCTTCGCATCCGCTACACCTAATTGTTGCAGTTTTGCATCTGAACTTAAATACTTATTATATTCATCTGGATTATTTAAGAAACAATGTTCAATAATCAATCCTGAAATATTTTGTTCTTTCGCATAACGAATAATTCCATAATAATCTCTATCACTACTATTTGGATTGGATGAAGTAGAACCATCCATATAGTTTCTGATTTTAATACCACGATCATATAATCCTAAAGCAACTAATTGACTTTGGATAGCTTTAGCCATAGCTTGTCCATTGCTTGATAGACTTGCATTACCACTTGTATTTGGAAAATACACTTCAGCACCATGAGCCGAAGTACTCGCTGCTGAATTTAAGTGAATACTGATAATGTAAGAAGCCCCTGCCTTTTTAGCCATCATAACACGATCAATCAAATCCTGTGCTGCATTTTCACTTGGTCTTGTGTCCGTTGTTCTTGTCATTACAACATTCACATCATATTTCTCTAATTCTTCTTTACAATAATTGGCAATCTTTAATGTTAAGGCAGACTCTTTTTGACCAAATGCATTGGCACCTGAATCACTACCACCATGTCCAGGGTCCAAACAAATTGTCATACCACCAGTTGCAGCTCTAGAAAATTCATCCATTGACATAATAGAAGCTTCACTTGCCATGCCATTTGCGATTTCTTCTTCCGCTTTATTTACATCCGTTACTTGAATCACGCCTTCAGAACTCATTGTATCTTCAGTTAAATCCGGTAGTGTTTCATCATAGCCAACATATTCTTGATCCACACCAAATTTAACATCCATCTCTAAATCACTAAAGTTCAAATAATACGTTTGCCCATTATATACATAATGAAGTGAAGTTACTTGATATTCACCCTTATTACTAAATACATTGGAAAACTTTACTAAATTACCAACAGTTTCTGAACTCTCTAAATCCAAAGTTGTTCCATCCTCTTTTTGAATGGTAATTCTAAAATTTGAATACCCCTCTGTATTATTTAATGAAAGAACAAAGTTTTCTGTTTCCTGACTCGATACAACCGGACTATCCACTAAGAAATATTCCATCATATTTGAATCACCCATTTGTTCTTCTACATTTGTATCTGTATTTTCATCAACAGTTTCATCTGTTGACGTTTCATCCACTGTATTTGTTTCTTCTGTTTCAGTGTCATCTGTTGTCAGTTCATCCATTGTATTCGTTTCTTCAGTATTTGTTTCTCCAACTGTCTCTTCTTGTGTAATTTCATCATCTGCAAAAACAGTATATGTATTTGACAAAGTAGAAACAGACATAAATAAACTTAATACGAAAGCTAAAACTGGTTTTAATCTTTTATGCATTGTCTCCCCCTCTTTCCAATACTCTTTATTTTAAAGGAATCTAATCACATTTTCAATATAACTCAAAAATAACCAAGCGCATAAAACGCTTGGTTAAAGACTATACTCTAGTTAATTTAAATTTTTGAGCAATTGTACCATTACTTTGGTAAAGCTGGATATTCTTATTATTTT
>ENA-OUQF01000485-OUQF01000485.1-human-gut-metagenome-genome-assembly--contig:-NODE-485-length-30004-cov-5.877091_pt1 | contig 30004 bp, 35 predicted proteins | sample MGYA00237947_ERZ548826 | MGnify/ENA primary metagenome ERZ548826 (study PRJEB26490, sample SAMN05194701) | human gut metagenome | biome: terrestrial biome; feature: human-associated habitat; material... | reverse complement strand
GCCGCTGTTTTATACAGCGACGCTTCATCTAATAACGAGTCACATGAAATAACGGTTTATTTACTTTTTTGATTCCAGCAAAGCTTTCATATCCTCATATATGCTGTTGTTTATATTGCCAGCGGAATGCATTGATTCAAGATCAGCTAAAGCTTGATTTATGTCTTGCTGTGAGTAATTATTGTCCAGCATTTGGAGGATGGATTCTATGCTTGAGTATGCCATTTTGTTTCTCCTTTCCCTGAAGCTTTTGTGTCACTGCTGTTCTGCAATATATAAACTTACTTTAGATTGTATTAGTTTTGCCACTTCGGCAGCTGTTTTATCGCCACTGAAGCAGTACTTACATTCCCGCCTTACAATTGCCATGATATTATCATCATACAGCGAAATATTTTGCATATGAGATAATAGACTCCAAAATCTGATTACATCATTTTCCGTCAGTTTCATTGGTAATTCGCTATTCTTTTCTGCCACTTCAATTTTGTCTTTCAGCAGCTCACTGTATATTGGCAAGAATGTACTCGAAGTGTCGACATTTAAAATCATATACTCTACGAATTCTCGACAACCTTCTAAGTTATCTCCATATCTGAATATTCCGACAGGAGAAATTAAGTGGACATCTGATCCACAGCTTCCATCAACAGTTGGCCACCCAATAAAACTTAATTTACAGCCGGCCATATACTCTTCAAAAGCTAACTTCCATACATCTTCAACCCAAGATAGCGCTGCAACTTGCGATCCTTCTCCAACCAGCGTCGGGCCATATCCATAAATCATGTTGTTAGCATCTTCTGGGGTCTTCCTTATTCGTGATCCTGCTTCCAATAACTCTATGAATTCTGGCGTGTCGAAAAGGCAAGTACCATTTTCCCAGTCAACAGCTTCTCGTACATATCTAGAAACAATATACTCAACAAAACTTTCTTGTGTCATATTGTGTATAGTTTCAACATTAGAAGGCAAGTTTTTTTCAATATTGAGATATTCAGACATTGTCCAACCGTATGCGTCTCCAAAATCTGAATACTTTGCAACTAACGTTTCAAAATCGAAAGCCCCGCTAATATAATAGATTTGTTTCCCTAGAGCATTTTTAATAGCAATATTATCCAGATTTATTCTGTCATTGAATATTGAGCTACCCATATCTTCAAGCAATTCCTTGGCGATATATGGATATGGGCTTATATTTGAAAAGCAAATCAAATCAGGGTATCTTCCACTGAGTATCTCTGTATTTAATCTTGTCAAGGCTGTTGACAAGTCTATAGAATTGCTTTCACTATAGTCTTTGATTTGTACTTGATAGTGTGAAGAATTATAATTGAAAGATGTTACTAGTTTCTGCAGGTTATTGTCAGAACCAATAGTTGCAATTTCTAGTACTGTCTTTTTCGCATAATTTTTATCTGAAGTCAAACTGAGAATCTGAGCTCCTGAATTAGTCATAACTAGAAATCTGCTGTTAGATATAGTACTTAAGCTTATAAGACCATTAACCGCAATACCACAGTTTTCCCAAACGAGTATAGTATTTGTACTTCCATCTTCCAACAAGCTATATATGCCATCATTGTTACATATAAGTAAAAAATAGTCCGAATTGCCGCTTGCTATATTACCTTCCATACAGGATAGATCCTTTTTTAGCGAACCTGAGTCTATATCAACACAAAACAAATCATTACCTACATTAGTTGGCTCAACAACATAGAGTTTGTCTTTTGCAGATACAGGATAGGAAGATTCACTCGGCAAATTACTCGCCCATTTGAGTTTGCCACTAATGTCAACTGCAATAAGCTCCTTACTATTCGATACTAAATAAATCGTATCTTGCGCATAAACAATAGTACGTGAATATGCCGTTCCATCGTATAAGGTTGATAGCTCGATTGTTTGAGCGTTTTCGCCAGTTGCAGTAAGCTGCTGTAAGAAATAATGGCTTATACCGTCAATTACTTCATTTTCTAAGAGCCACACGCAGTCTGCAATTGCTGTTGCAGCATAGAAATATCGGTATGATGTATATATGACTTTATTATTACACAAAAGTCGATAACCTGTCGGAAGCGGTGGCTGCATTTCTGCAACAGTAAATATATTGTTACCCGATCCGAGCACATCAATAACGAATTCATTTTCGTCAAGGCCAGATACATGATATGCTTCTGCCAAGTAGTAGTTTTCCATACTAGCGTTTGTGATATCTGGGTCTTCCGACGCAAAAATATCTCTTGTTGGTACTCTTTCACCAGCTTTGTTGAAACTGCTACTTGCGCATGAGGATAGCATAATAGCAAATACTAGTATTACAGAAATAAGTTTTACTTTTTTCATGTTACTCCTTGTTTCTTGATGCATTCACTAATTGTATATACATTCTCCTTGTCATAAAGACAAGGAGAATGTATTGCTCAGTAACTTTGATCTATCGTGGTGATTACAGGGGTCCGAGGTAGGAAGAGTGAGCGTATCCTCTAATCATACCATAGTATGCATAGAGGTTCGTTTTCTCACCAGGGTAGCCGGCATACCAAGGAGAATATGTATCATCGGTTGCTCGGAATTCATCGCCAGTGTTCAGTACGCCAAGAGCCGTATAGTTTGTTCCCGGTCCACTACGGAAATTCACATTTTCCGTCGCTTTCATGTAAATGCAGCCGCCATTAGGCGTGTCCCACGCAAATGCAGTTGCTGAAAGTGCCAGCACCATAATTACGCAGAGTAGAATGGATACTACTCTTTTCATGTCTTTCTCCTTCTTTTTTATTTTTATATAACCTGCGATGTTAATATACCTCCGGATGTATATCAATCTGCAGTTATATACGATACACTATAGATGTTCGCTACATTTTTTTACCATACATGGCCACTGCAAAACAGCGGTAAGTGCAATTCCTCCACCGATACATATGGCAAATGTATTTAAGCTGAGTACATAAGCAAGTAGGAATATGCACGCAATAGCAATGACTATAATTCTAGCAATTTTTCTGAATACCAACAATTCTTGTAAAGATAGTTGCCTTGCATCAGAACCAATGGGGCTTATAATATAAATTTGAATTGTGCAAGCTATGACGAACGGTGCAAAATAGTTTATGAGATTTTCGGAAATGATGTATTCTACTAAGAGTAAGAACAGGATTATTACAAGCGTTGACGTTACGAAGCATATCCTAGAAGACTTCAGATGATAACCGCCGCTAAACTTTCGTATGAACATAAACGGAAGTATTAGTATTATTCCTTCGGCAAGCATCCCAAGTATACTGCCAATGATTGCAACGATCACAAGGGGAACTAAACTAAATATGAAGCTATATGCTGCATATTCATATAAGCTTCTATCCTTCTCAGAAATGGCTCCAGAGGAAAGGAGCCATTCTGAAATTGTTGATGCAGCCTTGGAAATCATTTTATTTTGCTGAAACGGCCAAGCCCAGCTGGCGTTTCGGGCTGATAAATCATGAGGCAGGAATTCGTGTTAGCACAAATAAAGAGAACTGCGCTAAGGAATGCAGAAGAGAGCATTGCGAACTTGTAGCAAATGGTTTTAACTTTTGTCATGGCGATATCCTCCCAATTCTTTTGTTGCAATCAATATTTTGATTACAGTTAGCAGTATATTAGAATATTTTTGCTCTTTCAATAGCTTACGCGCTAAATGACATTTTCTGCGTATAAACGGTATGTTTTGTAATATACGTGTTATTTAAATACACTTTAGTAGAACATTTCTTATATAAATCCAAAAAATTTGCGAGTTTTTTAATATATAGCAGAAAAATTCTTTACAAATTTGTTCGCTTTTGATTGCCGTCTTGGTAGGATTAGCTTCGGTGATTGTATGGAAGCAAATTATAAAGAAATTGGCCGCCGGATTGCTATGAGGCGAAAAAGCCTGAATATTAAGCAACAAGATCTTGCTGAATTGCTGGGAATCTCTAATAACCACTTATCAAGCATTGAACGAGGCAAAGCTGGGCCAAGTTTGGATGTCTTAATTGACATATGCAACATACTAAGAGTTACCCCAGACTTTCTACTTATGGGGTCAATGTATGCAACTGACCTGCCTCAAAATATTCTTGATAATCTAAAGCTTTGTTCAAAGCAGGACATTGAGCTGCTATACAAATTTTCTTGTCTTTTAGTTGATAGAAACAGTACACAGTGGAATATTGACAATTTCATAAAATGATGATATATGTGGTAAAAACGATTCGGTAGGAGGCGTTTTTACCACATATGCGTATATTGTTCTGTGACGATGATGAGCGGATACTGGAGCAACTCCAAAAATATGTTGGTGAATTTTTTTCGGATATAGGCGGTATGAAGCCAGAATTCGCGGCTTATAGTAGTGGAGATAGTCTGCTAGAAAACGAAACCACGGCTGATATTGCTTTCTTCGATGTGGAAATGCAGGGGCGTAGCGGAATAAAGGCTGGTGCGATTCTAAAGGAAAGGAACCCAAGAGTAATAATATTTATCATTACATCATATCCGGATTATTTAGACGAGGCGCTGCGAGAAAATGCATTCCGTTTCTTAAGTAAACCCGTTGACAAAAACAGACTATTTAGGAACTTAAAAGATGCGCTATATAAATATAATATGGAAACGAAAGAAATTCCGGTCGACATAGATGACGGAATAGAAATCATTCACGCAGATGAACTCGTATGCGTTGAAGCAGTACAGAGAAAAACTTTTCTATATACAATTCATTCTGTTATTCAAACGTCTCAGAGTGTTGAATTCTGGAAAAGCATGCTTGATTTACCGTGCTTTTATTCATCACATAGGGGAATTATAATAAATATGCGCTATGTCTCAAAAGTCAGTAAGGACTTAATATCTTTAAAGTATGGAGGCAAATCCAAGGAGGTTTATTTGGCAAGGCGTAGATTCAGAGAATTTAAAGATACATATCTATTATATTTGGAGAGCATGAAATGATAAAAGAGCGTGTTTGCTACGCAGTTGTTTTTGCAGTAGAAGCTGCTACAGCATGGTTCTATTATAGTAGTATTTATGCAGCCAAAAGGAATCGGACTTCTATTTACATTAGTTTCTTCCTTGGGTATCTTTTGCTTTTCCTCTTATCAGGACACGACGTGCCGGGGTTAAATCTTGCGATGTTTTTTGTAGTTAATCTCGTTTTGTTGCTGTTTAACTATAGATGCTCCATAAAGTCCGGTATATTGCAGTCAGCTTTTCTTTCGTTTAGTAACGGAGTTTCTGAGGTGTTGGTTAACTTAGTTTTAACGACGATAAGCTCCGATTATAATGCATACACATATAACTTCACAATGATGCTGGCTCTAGGAATTGTAAGTAAACTTCTCTACCTTGTCATCGTGTTTCTTGCAGTACACATTATCAAACCACAAACAGAAAATCAGACGGATTCGAATCTCACGACCTTGCTAGGAGTAATGCCTGTAGTTTCTGGATTTATTGTCGTTACAGTGACCTATATCGGCATGACATCTAGTCTCGAACCGTTTATAGAACTGATGGCAACCATCAGTATGTTGGCTCTACTAGTAGTAAATATCGCCGTACTAATTTTATATGGGAAAGTACACGCCATAGCTGCCGAAAACGCAGCATTAAATATCGGCCGGGTTCAAGATAGGGCGAATGCAGAATACTACATTTTGCTTAAAAACCAGTATGACAGCCAGCAAATCATGATTCACGACATACGGAAGCACCTACACTTTATAAGTGATATGCTTAAAATAGGTAATTCGTCTGAAGCTGAACGCTATATAGAGGAATTAGAATCTTTGCCATCATTAAAGCGGACAGTCAGACTTTGCAATGATCCCTTACTCAACGTTGTCTTAGCCAGATATATAGATACTGCTCAGAATGCGGGCATACATTTTAATTACAATATTAAAAGCAGCGATTTTTCCTTTATGGATGCCACAAGTATTGTTGCATTGTTTTCAAATTTGTTGTCAAATGCAGTTGAATCAGCACAAAAATCGGAAGAAAAGCGAATTGATTTTTCAATAACGAAAAATGTAGAAGAAGAATATGTTATGATATCAGTGGTTAACTCGTGCGATGTTGCTCCGCAAGTTGACGTAAATGGGAATTTTAAAACGACTAAGAAAAACCAGCAAATGCATGGATATGGATTGAAGAGCATCGAACGAGTCATTAATAAGTACGATGGGATAGCTATGCCACGGTATGTTCCAGATGAAAAAACATTTTACTATATTATACGCTTCCCTGTATCCAATAAATAACCCTATAAAAGTGCATATTAGTAATCCATATTACCAAAAACTATGTTACCTAAATAAATTATACTTGTCACACTATAGTGAGCTTTGCATGCATCTTTATATTATCGTGCGGATCGTCTACGGCGTCGGCAGGAAGCATTTGACTGAAAGCATAGCTTAAATTTTCAAAGAGCTGTTTTGAGTCCCAAACCAGCTCTTTGGTGCAGCATGTTTCGCTATAATTGTGGCTATATTTTGGAAATTTGTTGTATTGTGATAACTTTTGTTGCATTTTGTACTGTTCCCTTACCTCCGTGCCTCAGTCCCCCCCTTGGCGGAAAACTCAGAGGTCAATCATCAACAAGCACATACAAATTAGAAGAACGGCTGCCGCTTTCTCTGTATCGCGGCAGCCGTCGTATATACCCATGCTTCTCCAGATCATGCAGTGCCCGCTTGACCGTAGAGCGGGAGCAGTTTAGTTCGGCAGCTATGGTGTTAATACCAGGCCAGCACTTGCGCTCTTTGTCTGACCGGTCACGCAGATACATGTACACCGTCTTTGCCCGGATGGGTAAGCTGTTATCAGAGTATATTGAAGAGAAGTAGCTCATGAGTAATCCTCCTTGTTTGGAATGTGAAGAGCTTCAGGCTTGTCCGCAACGATTTGCTCCTGTACCGGAGCTTCACGCCGTACTCTGCTGCGTGGATGTCCCAACGACTCTTTCGGCGGGTACTTTTTCAGTATGCTCCGTATCAGCTCGTCGCGGTCGGCGTAGGCTATCTTGCGGTTGGCGCGCTCCTCAATTTGGTACGGCTCATCAAAGGTGATGCCCCAATCGAGAAACAATCGCAGCTTTGTCTGTATCGGATGCTTGCCGGTTTTCATTACCACGAACGTACCCTTGGGTATTGCTTTCAGCTCGTCCGCCGTCATGAGCGGGCGCTCCATCATTTGCAGACTCTCACTCGGATTATCCTTGCTGCGGCTGACAGAGCCAGACAGAACCGTTCTGCTGCCAAGAGCTTTTGAAAGGACTTCCGCCGTCTGTGAGTTTGGCGCAAAGCCACCGAAAATCGTGTCCTGTACGTTGTCCACAATGATTTCCGCGCCCTCTTTGCTGTAGTTCTTCTCAAGCTGTGCAAGTGCCTGGATTATCGGCACAAGCGTAAGACGGCGCGAGCGTCCGGCGCTGAACAGCGGGAGAATATCAAAGGCGGGCATAGTGCCCAGCTCATCGCAGAAGAATACAACACGGTTCTGCAGCTTGCCGCCGTGTTCATCCGCGACCGAAAACAGCTCGCGTGAGAGATTTTGTATCATCAACCCTGCCATGAAATTTTTGGTCTGATCCTCCTCGGGAAGTATAAGGAAGATAGCGGACTTCTTTGAGGCAAAGCTCTCGGCATCCATGCTGCTGTCAAAGCAGAGAATCTGCTCAAGCTCCGAGTCCAGAAACGCGTTCAGCCGCGACAGCACCGTGGACATTACCGACGCCATAGCCTGTTCGGATGAGTTCAGTGCGGCCCCGGCAAACCACTTCGCCTTATGCTCTGGCGGCAGTCTGCCCATTAGCATTTGAAACTGCGTCTTTCCCTTTACACCTGATGGTTCGAGCAGCTCCTGCACGAGCTTGAACACCGAAACTATATGCCGCTTCTCTGGTTCACCGGCATTCGGCGGGAGGAATTCGGAAAGCAGCAGGATAACGGAACATAACAGTCCCTCCGCCGCTTCGTAGAAATACGCGTTCTGACCGCGATTTGAATCGTCACCGCTGGGATTAACGATGGTCTTGGCAATGATCTTTGCGTACTTCTCCGCTTTGGCTTTTGCCGCGATGTTCGATTCATCTGCTAATGCAATATCCATATATCTGTTTATGAGCGTAAGCAGATTGCTCCCATCGGAGCGCGTAGGGTTACGCAGGTCGATGACGGATACATCGTAGCCGTAATATCTTTTGGCTATCGTCGCGTAGTTACGCGCAAGGTCGCCTTTGGTATCGCTTGCGAAAAAGCTCATCCCGCTTGCACAGGCGTATTCAAGGTTCGGGTACAGAAAGTACGCTGTTTTACCGACACCGGATGCGCCGATCATAAGGCAATGTACATCGTCGCTGTCCACCAGCGCTGTGACCCTGCCTTTCTTTCCTCTGCTGCCGAGTACAAGTCCCTGTTCCGTGGGCAGGTTCTTGCCCTCACGCCATGATGCGACATCGAATGGGACGAGCGCAAAGGTTTTGCGTATCTCGCTCTCGGTTGCCCAGCGAGCTGTGCCGTGCTGACCGTCGCCAACGGTCTTGGACTTGATGTTGCCAAGTGTGTAGTTGCTCGAAAGCATAGCCAGCCCGCCGATCACGGCGAAGCCTATGCCCGCAACTATAAGGAGAGTCCAGAGGTTTGAGTCCATTCCTGTGCCTCCCTTCGCAGATCGTCGTTCCAGTCCTTGAGCGTCGGGACGACGATCTCAGCATATATACCTCGCTCAGACAATTCTGCCTCCATGCGCTGGGCGGCCTTTTGTCCGGCAGAATCGTTATCCAGACAGAGGTACACACTGTCGATGCTCTGACGTCGGAGCTGCTCCAGTACAGGCTGGATACTCGTTCCGCAGCAAGCGACGTAGCTGTGCGCTTGCCAGTCGGATGGGTACAGTGAAATGTAGGATAACAAATCTATGGGAGCCTCAAAGACATAGAGGCTCCCATCTGTACCTGTGTAATTAAAACTGTGCTTTGGGTCACTGCCCTCGACGTTCTGTCGGAACGATTTACCCTCGCTGTTTGTGCTGCGCTTGTGAGCGTGACGTGGAATACCATCATCGTCCACACCGACGAATACAGCGTTGTGGTACTCCGCATCCTCGTAGATAAGATGCGCCTTTGCAAAGGCTGAAACGACATCCCGGTCTATGCCGCGGGTCTTGCAGAGGTATGCAAATACACGGTGCATATTCTTGTTGGCTGGCGGCAGAGCAAACAACTTTGCTTCAATTTGCTTTTCCGAATGCATAGGATAAGCAACACCCAGCTCGTCTCCGAGCAGCGTTGACACGGCTTCGGCATAATCAACGCCGTAGTGCCGCTGGATAAAGCTGACGGCAGTGCCGCCTTTTTCCTCGGCATGGTCGTACCACTCATTACCGCGGATGGTCACGCTGTGGTCGCTGGCAAGGCGCTTGTCCCTGCCGGATGAAATAAGCCTCTCTCCACGGCTGCGGAGAAAGGCTTCAAGGTCAATAGAAGCAGCGCGCCGCTTCTGCTCGTCTGTAAAATGTATGTAGGTTAAGTGAATCACCTCTTTGAACTATTATATATCCTCGCCCCAGAGATATTTCTGCCGCAGATAGTCTGCGTGCTCAGAAGTTATTGCGCCGTCGTCTATCTGCGCAATGTTGATGCTGCCGTACAGTTCACCCCATAGGCAGTCCATGAGCGTCGAGCCATTTTCCAGCCCATCCTTGAATGCGTCGAGATCATGCTGGAGATACACCGGCAGATCATGTTCATATAAGCGTTCACGATCTTCTCTGCTTAACTCTTTGTATGGCGGCAGTTGCCGAGCTTTCATTTTTATCACCCTTTTGAGCAACACATTATACCCAAACGCACTGAAATAGCAACTGAAACTAATACGCAGGCTTCGGATAATTTGCAGGATCCTCGTGATCGTCCTCGCGGTGGCCGAGCGCGATTTTCCACTCCTGCAATTCTTTGCGGCGCTTTCTGTCGAGCTGCAAGCCACGGTAACCGGAAGCACTGACGCTATCCCGAAAGATATTTCCCATGTGGTGCAGCATACGAATCATACAGGCGGAGACCGATTCGGGCGGTGGGTCACGGTGAGTCGGGGATGGCACAGAACTTTCTGCGACTACTTTCGGTTCTGGTACAGTACGTGACCATTCATCATTGCGCTCTACGTTTTGGGGTTGCAATTGTTCCATCATCTGCACGACCTCTCGGATGATCATGTTTCTCACAGGTTTGAACTCCTTCTGCTGAGAGAGCGGTACACGCTCCGGTTTCGCTTTCGAGTAAAAGCTGAACACCTCACCGCGCATATCCTGCCAGAGTGAATACGCCTCTGCTATACGTTCGTCACTTGCAAGCTCGTCAACGATAGCGTCGACTATACGCTTGGTAGCCGGTGGCAGATAACCGTATACTTTTTTGCCGGAGTAGTTTCGCAGACGTTCAGCAAGCTCAGTGATGAGCAGTTCGAGTTTCGGGGTACTAATCTCGCCGTCCTGCATTTTCTGAATCAAGGACTCCATGACATCCAACGCATCCTCTTGAAGCCGGTCTCTGTACGCAGTCTGCTGAACATAGATATTCTTTAAGTCATCCTTGAATATCTGCCGCGTGAGCGCAGACCTTAATTCAAGTATCGCTGGCTTGGTGAGATAGCCTTCACACGGGTCAGTCGAGAATATGACCAGATGCACATGTACGCTGCGCTCCTTTTCGTGGAACGCAGCGTACCATTTCAAGTGTGACGGCAGTATCTTATACGCTTTCGCTATCTGGTCTAATTCGGAGCAGATGAGTGCGCGCCAACTATCGGCGGAGTCATAGCCGAGACGCTCAGCGTCTGGACGCTGTATTGCAATGACCGGCGTCCAGACGTTGCCCGGATGGTGCGCCACTTCATCAACTGCATTTTGCAGCACAGGTACTTTGCCGTCTGCATTCCACAGGCCGTGATCTCCGAGCTTCTTCACTCCGGGACGGTTTGCGACGTAGTCAACGTAGTTCTCACGCTTGTCCAGCAGATATGCGTAGTTCTCCTGCACCTGAGAAATAAACTCTGCCGCGTTCTTCTGCGTGCTCTCTGCTTTGAAATCTACATACTCCGGCATCTCACGAGTATCCGGAAACGTTTTGAGCAGCCGAGATATAAAATCCTGCTGTTGTTTTGTTGCAGGCAAGCTGCTGTCGGTATCTTTAATCAGTTCAACACCCTCGCGAGTAGAAATATACTTAGTGAGATTTGCAAGCTTTGCCGACTGCTTTCCGCCTTTGAGATACGGCGACGAGAAGAATACACCAGCCATCAATCTTCAGAGTTACCGCGCTGAATATCCAGAGCGGTATCGAAAGAAATATTACCGTATGTGCGCTTCACCTCATCTGCGGAGTAACCGCGCAGAGCGCGGAGGTCAGAGACATCATCCTTGAAGTGTGCTGCGACTATGTGCATTATCATGTTCAACTCCACACTCCACTTGAACATAAGCTTTGAAATCCTGTTTGTGTTCTCTGACAGCATCCCACGAATATTTTGTAAGACAGACTCGCAGACGTATGAACTGACGTCATCCGTCGCAAGGTATCCCATATAAAATCTGAGAGCCTTGCTGATGTACTCGCTTCTGTTTTTGCAGTTGGCAGTTTCGAGCCAACCATCCATGCGAGATAACAGCTCCGGTTTGAGCCAAACAACTATGCGTTTTACGTTTTCTGTGCTTATTTCTATCATCTCCTCTACGAAAAATTGGAGAACCGCCGACCCCCTTGAAACAAGGGCATTTCGCGGTACTGGGTTCACCTAAAATTTTAAGTTACTTGAAAATGTGTACCTTGCCCGAAAGCTGAAAAAGACCCGCGTTGCGGGGCTTTGTGGGAGGGAGGTGCGCCCTTGGGTGTACCTCCCTTTATCATAGTGCCATTTTCGAACGGGCGCACCCGGACGAAAATGCCGCGAAAACGCCCCCAAACGCCGCGCGTTCTTCTACCGGGGTATCCACGCTCCACCAGTCTCCGTAAAAGCGCACACAGCGCCTCACGTGGGCAAACACGGGCTACAGTTCCGGTGTTAGACACTCGGTCTGCATCGCGTCGCAGTATTCGTCGAGTGTCAAGCCCTCGCGTTCCTGGCAGTATTCGTCCATTTTCTCGAGAACTATTTCTCTCTCGGTCTCCGAAAGCTTGTACACTGCCGCCTCATTAGAGCCGATACTGCGGCAGATCATAATGTCAAGGGTGTCGTCGATTTGTCTCGTTGTAACATTGTAGTTTGCGTAGACATTGAGATAGTCATCCGGAGCGATCCCGCTAAGCGAACCGAAAATATTTCTGGCGTCACAGTGCAGCTCCATATAGAAATTCAATTCGTCGTTGCACTCCAAAATCTCATCGACGAAATTGAAATCGTCCTTGGCCAAGCTGTGGAGCTGCTCGGTTTCAATGACCGCTATCGGGATCACATCATAGTTGCCGTTGTCGCCGAGCGTAGACATGATCTCGCGCTGCTTGGTTTCGTTCAGGTCGTCCCAAAATATTTCGATGCTAATGATTTTTCACCTCCATCTGTAGTGACCGGCGCAGTGTTAATTGCAGGTGCAATTTCCACCGGCGCTTCAACTTTCTTCGGCACTGCCTGTTTCGCTGTGCGCTTCGGCTTTGCCGGAACAACTACATCGTCCTCGTCGATGTACTCCCGCACAGCAGCCGGGACGTGCTTTTCGTAAAGATGCAGCAGAGCCGCCGCGAGCTCATCCTCGGCTGTCAGCTCTTTCTTTTTGAGATACTTGTTCAGCGCCCGCAGCTTCTCATCGTCGAAGCTGACGGATATGTTTATCTGTTTCATCGTGTTCCTCCTCAGTCGTAAGAAATATACGGCACCTGAAGCCAGTGTGTCCAGCCGCGGCTTTCAAGCTGCGTCTTGACAACACCATACTTCGTGCCCATCGCCTCTATTACTTCACCGTTGCCTATGTATACGCCTATGTGCCCGTCGTGCCAGACCGCAAGTCCGGGGGTGTCGGGGATGGTGTCAATCGTGCCTGAGACCGTGGCGTTATAGTACATCTGGTTTGCGCCGACATCCGGCATATCGTTTGTACCGTAGCGCAGCTCCAGCGTCTCCGCATCGAGCCAACCGTAACCTTTGATGAGTCCAACGCAGTCGGCAGTCCTGCCGCCGACCCAGTTGGCCTGAATGAAATCCGCGTAGTTGCCAACTCCCTCCGGGTACTGCTGGAGCTTTGATGCAAACAGCTCCTCCGTCATGATCTGTCCGTAGGTTCCCCAGACATAACCCCAGCCTGACTGCCAAGCGTTTATGGCGTAGGCCGTGAGGTCGTGAGCGTTTTTCGTCGACGGGTCAGAGAATGTACTGAGGTCAATCTCCACGCTCCTTTGCCCGCCTACTTCATATGCGCCGGTGTAATTCTCAACACCCATCGGCCCTGCGATCATGGTGTAGATGTGCCGGATGTTATCTTTATCCTCATCGGTTATCTCTCTGCCGAGCTCGGCGGAGAGATTTATATAAGCATCGCTTAGTGACAGCGGAGTGATTGCAGTGTACGTCTCCGTCTCGGTGACCGTCTCGCCGTTTTCATTCTCGCTCTCGACCTCGCGTGTCAGCTCCTGCTCAGAATAGAAGCAGTCAACAAACCGACCGGCTGCTCTGGCTGTCGGCGCATCTTCGCCGAAGCACAGAGCAAAGAAAACAGCCTTGACCATTGTCGGGTCAAGACTTCCTGCGCTGTCCTCGTTTGAGTTTGCGGCGGCTATCGCCGAATCCAGAAGAGAAAAAGCTTCCCGCATCTCGGAGACATGCATCTTGAACTCACTCGGAACTTTCTCCGTGTAGTTCGGCCCATAGAAGCACGCTTTCACAGTAGCGTTATTGTGTTCCGCGCCTCCGCTTGCGAGGGAGCAAAGCACTGCGGTTATGAGGATGAGCGGAGAGAGCACCGCCGCGAGTACCCACGCTATCGTTTTCCTGCCGCGCTCATCGGAAAATAACAGTCCTGTTTTAATCGCTAACAAAGTATTCGTTTTGTAACCACCTCACAATATTAAACAGTACCGCGGCGAAAAAATTTCACCGCGGTACTGTTTAATGTCATTTTATCAATTTGTTATGTCAGTCAGATACTATTGATGTTGTCCCGCTGACCGGAAGCATAAGAGTATCAACAAGGCACTTTTTGACGCTTTCTATGTCTCTTGCCAGCAATGATTCATAAACTTTTTCGGCGCAGCTGATTATGATATCGAAGCCATTCTTTTCAATGAATATTTTGTACATACCTTTCTGCGGCTGGACAGTAGAGTTATACAGGAGTGTAAATATTGTATTGTCACTCAGCATGTATATTTTCTTGAAAAAATCAAGCACCAGTGTGCAAAATTTATCTGTATCCATTTCGGAACGTATGGACTCAAGCATTGGGGAAAGCTCCTTTATCTGCTCGTCATCCGCACGTTCTATAACGAGCTGAGCCACGAAAGGGTCGAGTGCGATCCTTGTCTCGCAGAAAGACCTCACTTCATGCTTGTTAAGCTTGCCGCCGCGGTAACGCATAATGGAAAGCAGCGTTTCCGGTGTGCCGTTTGCACGGTAATCGGCAACGTATGTTCCATGACGCGGCTTTATCTCAACAAAGCCCTTCGACGCGAGCTCTGCCATACCTGCATTGACAACAGTTAAGCTTACGCCCATCTGTCTGCAAAGCTCTTTTGCAGGCGGCAGTTTGTCACCGATTTTGAGTTCTTCCGAAAGTATCTTATCTTCTATCGTCTGCACGAATGTGTCTCTGACAGAGTACACTGAGATTTTGTCGAACTGCATATTTTGTCCTTCCGTAGCTTGTGATGTGCTGATAATATCACGAACGACTTGACGCGTCAACATTGGAGGAGGAAATACACTGCTCTGCCGTTGGAAAGGATAAACGGCAGAGCAGCGCAGTCTTACATAGCCTCAATCTCTTTGATGTTATATTCGTTCCCGGTCTCAAGTACAGTGTTCTCGCTGCCGCAGCTTGGACATGTCTTACCGAATTTCACTGTTGGGTAATGTTCTCCGCAGTCGAGACAAACCGTTACGGCGTCTATCATCTCGTGCTTCAGTTCCGCATCTTTCAGATATTCGGATTTCATACGTGCCCATTCCCAGCAGTCAGTCAAAAATTCCGGCAGTATACCGCTGACTTCACCTATTTCAAGAGTGACGCTTCTGACGGTCTTGAGATCATTTTCCCGGCAAACGTCCTCAACCGCGCGTATAACATAAAGTACGGTTCCAAGCTCATGCATAACTCATTCCTCGGAAGATGGAGCGACAGCGTCCTTTATGCGTTTTATGGTAAGCTTCGCTGCGCGCTTCACACCGTGGGCAAGTATTGCCTGCTTGGAGTAATCGCCGTTTATGTAGTGGGCAAATTCAGGGTGTATGCGCACAAGGTGTATAGCATCAAATTTGCATCGTGTTGTGCAGATGCCGCAGCCTATGCACTTGTTCTGATCGACCCAGGTCGCACCGCAGCTCAGGCAGCGTGACGCTTCAAGCTTTACCTGTTCTTCGGTGAAAGCAATTCGATTGTCGTTCATGGACTTTGTCTTGCTTTCATCGTGTACGGCGATCTGTCTTGACGGCGCAGAGAGTTTTTCGGGAGGGATCACAGCTTTGCTCTTGTCGAACTCATTGAAGCGTCTCAGATTGCGGCACAGCGTGAGACTGTGGCCGGGATGCACAAAGCGGTGGATGCTCGTAGCGCCTTCGCGTCCCGTGGCGATCGCATCTATCGTGAATCTGGGGCCGGTAGTGCAGTCTCCTCCTGCAAAGATATCCGGCTCAGCTGTCTGGAACGTGACCGGATTGGAGACAACAAGCCGACCGTTTGCGGTATCGGCTTTTGTCCCCTTTAAGAGTTCATTCCAAGCGGAGGACTGACCGATGGACACAAGCACATTGCTGCACGGAACAGTTATGGTTTCCGTCTCATCATACTTCGGGGAGAACTTCCCGTTCTCGTCCCTTACAGACAGGCAGCGCTTAAATACGACTCCGGTGACGTGACCGTTTTCTCCGAGTATTTTTGCCGGGCCCCAGCAATTATTGATAATAACACCCTCGGCCAGAGCTTCGTTTTTCTCATCCGGAACTGTCGGCATATCTGCATCGGTTTCAAGACAGTACATATTCACGCTGCCGTTTCCAAGCCTCGTGCATGCACGGGCAACGTCTATTGCGGCATTGCCACCGCCTATAACGACAGTATCACCTTCTATCGCGGCTGTGTCTCCGCGGTTAACACTGCGCAGAAAATCGATTCCGCTTGAAACACCTATAAGATCCTCACCTTCAACATTGACATGCAAACCGTTTTGGAGACCTATTGCAACATAAAAAGCCTTGTATCCTTGCTCACGCAGCTGCGGGATCGTGACATCCTTGCCGACCTCAACGCCGCATCGAAATTCAACGCCGAGTTCTTTGAGAATGTCTATCTCGGCATTCACAACATCCTTTTCCAGCCTGAAATTTGGAATGCCCTTTGTGAGCATACCTCCTGGGATGGGGTCTTTGTCAAAGACGGTCACCGGGTAGCTCATCGCGGCAAGATAATATGCACAGGTCATGCCTGACGGACCTGCCCCGATAATTGCTATTTTTTCTTTGTAATTTTCGGTGTCGCCTTTGTGGCGGACAATAGGCGGGACATACCTCGTTTTCGGGTCAAGCTCCAGTTTCGACACAAACTTTTTTATCTCATCTATTGCTATCGGTTCATCGACCGTACCGCGCGTACAGGCGTTTTCGCAGCGCTTGTTGCAGATACTGCCGCAGACTGCGGGGAACGGGTTATCCTGCTTTATAAGCTTGAGCGCTTCTTCATAGCGCCCCTCGGAAGCCATTTTTACATAGCCCTGAACGGCAATATGTGCCGGGCAAGCAGTCTTACAAGGAGCGGTGCCCGCATCGTAGCAGTTCTTCTGGTTATCCTCACGGTAGTTGTAGTTCCAGTTCTTTTCACTCCAGCCGGGAGTTTCGTCAGGGATCGGCTGCTTGGGGTAGCGCACCGGACCGTCGATGCTGCACAGCTTCTGGCCAAGTTTAGCCGCGCCGGAGGGACATACTTCAACGCATTTGCCGCAGGCGACGCAATTCTCAGTCGTAACTTCGGCACGATATGCGGAAGCAGAGAGGTTCGGCTGGTTGAAAAGCTGAGAGCAGCGCAGCCCGTAGCATGAACCAAGTGTGCAGTTGCAGATGGAGAATATCTCATCCGGACCATCGCCGTTGGTTATCTGGTGCATATAGCCGCATTCCTCGGTGCGCTTGAGCAGAGCAACTACCTCGTCATAGGTCGCTTTCTTTGCTTTGCCGGTCTCGACCATGTACTGTGAGTAATCGCCGAGCAGAATGCAGACTTCATCCTCAAGCTCTCCGCAGCCTTCGCCGCGTACTCTCATTGATCTGCGGCACTGGCAGTTTGCAATGGCGAATTGGTCGCGTGCCTTATATCGGTCAAGCCAGTACGAGATATGCTCGATATCAAGCGCCTGATTGTTTTTCTCTATTGCCTTTTCTACGGGGATAACATGAAACCCAAGCCCTGCGCCGCCGGGGGGAACCATGTGCGACAATTGCTTCAATGGGAGAAACGACATCTGATAACTGAATTCCGCCGCGCGCGGATGTTCCTTTATTATCTTATCATCCAACGTTAGGTTCTCGGAGCTTCCGACAACAAACACAGGCATCACATACTGCTTGTGCCTGTCCGCATTGTGCCAATTGTACTCAATAAGGCCGATTTGGGCAATTTCGTCGAGAAGCTTCTGAACTTTCTCCTCATCCCATTTTATCTTTTTTGCAAGATCTTTAGCGGTGACAGGCTTTCTTACTTCCATTTTGAGCATGAGGTCTGCCATCTCGTCTGTGAGCATCTCATCAAGCATCCAGTATTCAGGGCGGCTCTCGTCCATCTTTACGGTGCCAAGCTTCACATCAATGCAGTCGGTTATCTTCTTGCCAAGCTTTGCTATATTCTTTCTCATATTCCTTCCCTCCAAAACAAATATGACATGGTGAAGTGGTCACAAGAATAATAACACAACAGATTTGAGATTGCAACAAAAATTTAACGACGTTTCAAAAGTACTATCTGCCACCCGCCATGCCGAACAGCGCTTCCTTGTGCGGCGGGGCATGGACTTCGAGCAGGTACCGCTCATTGCCGCACTTGTAGAGGCATACACCGCGCTGCGGATAGCGGATGAGATCGTACTCGGATTCTTCGAGCTGCAGCATGTCCATGTAGGAGCGCTTGTCTATTGACCCGGCGTTAAAGAGGAACTGATGCGGAGGAATAGAGAACAGCGGCTTCGTCATTTCACGTACATTCGGCTGGTCAAAGTCATCGAGGTTCTGCGAGGCGAGAATCATAGCAGATTCCTTCTTGCGCACGCGCTTGAGGCAGTTGCGGATGTACTCTATCGCTGTGGGATTACTCAGCCAGATGTACAGCTCGTCGAGCGTGGCTACGGTGTTGCCCTCGGTCAGAAGCCTATCGGACATATAACTGAGAATGTTGAAGAGCATGGCGTTCTGAATGTTTTTCCCCGCCATCAAGAGGCTCTTTACGCCGAACACAAGAAAGCGCGATGAGGTTATATTCGTGTGCCCATTGAAGAACTGTGAATCTGCACCTTTGCATATAGAGTTCAGTCCGAGCAGCACCTCCTGCAGGAGCTGCGGAGTATAGAGATTATGCGCTTCCGCATCGTAGTTCTTGTATTCCTCTTCGATGAGATCATACAGGTCAGAGAGCACAGGATAATCCTCTGGCTTGAGCTGCGCGAAATTCGTGTAGTCCGAAATGTGAAACTTGGAATACAGTTTCGAGAGCAGTATCTCTATCGTGTCTATCTGCGGATCGGTGAAGTCTTTATACGCGCGGAAGAAGTCCCGCAGAAACGAGAGGTGCTGGGACAGCACGGTTTTCTTTTTGAATGTCTCCGGTGTCGACGGATCATCCTCGTCCTCGCCGGTGCTCCAGCACTTCGGCTCAAGCACGTTGATGATGTACTGCCCGCCCATGAGGTCGATGAAACAGCCGTCAAGCGCGGCGCAGAGTTCGCCCTGTTCATGCTCAACGTCCAGCGAGATGATATTCTTGCCAGCCTCACGGCAGTTGACCATGAGGAGCTTCATAAGATAGGACTTGCCCTGACCGGAGTTGCCGAGTATGAGAACATTTGCCGAGGTCTTGTCCTCATCGCGCTGGTCGAAGTCCGTGAGGATGTTGCTGCCGTATCTGTCCTTGCCGATGTAGAAGCCGTGGGCATCCGTCTTACCGGAATAATTATATATGTATAAGTTTGCAACGCTCGACGCCGGGAGCACACGCTCAAACTGAGTGCCGAAGATGTTATGACCCTGCGGGCAGGTGGAGAGGTAGCCTTTTTGCTGGCGCAGTCGAAGCCTATCCACATTGAGCTTTGATCTCAGCAGCTCAGATATTACCTCGGATTGCAGACGCTCAAGCTCCTGCATCGTCGGGGCGCACAGCTCAATGAACACAGCGCAGTGAATAAGAGGCTCGCGCCTTTTTCTCATGGCATTTACCATCTCGAATACATCCTGCAGGTTGCCCTCGGCAGTGATCATCTGCTTGGTGTCATTGGTGTTGGCACGGCTGAGTCTGTTCTTGTTGGTTGCGTTTTGTATAATGCGGTTCTCCTCCATCGCGTCAACGATGCGCGTGTATATGCGGATGTTGACTCCGCATTTCTCACCGAGGTGACGGAGTATAGCCTGATCCTCGGTCGCAGCCGGGTACTCCTTCAGTGCCCAGACGCAGCAGTAGAGGTTATCTCGGATATACACGTCGGGGTTGAACTTCATAACTCCCGGCGCGATCATATCTAAGAACGTTTTGCGCGGTGGGGCAGGCTTCACAGGCTGCTTGCGCGTGGCACTTTTCTTCTTCTCTGTTTTCACGGGCGCAGATTTCTGCTTCAGATGTTTTCCCATATAGTTTGTCCTCCTTATTCCCACTGCTGGCCGTCATAGTCCGGGTACGGATCAACGCTGATGCTCTGACCATAGTAAACAGCCAGCAGCTTTTTCAGCTCCTGCCGGTTGGCACGGTGTACGGTGAAGCCCTGCTCGTGTATGTATTTCTCAACATTGCCGAGGTGGGAATAGATGTCGCCTTTGATCTCGCTGCGTATGCGCAGGACAATATAAAACTGACGGGACGATGCCGTCATTACCTGTATGCGGTCGAGATGTTCTATATCCTGCTCCAGCAGACGCCTTACGGCGTGGCAGCTCTCTATCTCAAGACGGTCGCGGTAGAAGCGTTTGTTGTACTCGAAAGACTGCATCGAGTCCGTAGCTATCATCTCTATTCCATCGTAGCCCTTGATGATGTTGAGCAGTGCGTTGATCCTTGCATCGATGCTGTCGGCAGGGAGCACACTCAGGTTGGTGGGCGCAACGGAGAAGAAAACAAGCTCGCCCTGCTTTGTAGATATACCGTAATCCGTTATAGCCTCAATGCCGAGCAGCTCCTGTGTAGATTCTTTCTTTTTGAAGATCATGTGGGATCCCTCCATTCAAAGTATTGCTGGCGTGTGAAGAAATACGCCGCGGCATAGCGGATGAAATCCAGTATGCTGGCGTTGTCAAAGCGGATGCTTAGAAAACCGTATGCGACGACAAGCGCCAGCGGCAGCAACGCGCCTGTGCGCACGAGCGAGAATATGCCTATAAGAAAACCGATGCCGATGATGGCAAGGTCCTTGAGTTCCCACAGCCAGAGCGTCGCCTTGGCTGCGAGGTTGTCCGGGTAAATGTACATTGTTTTCCTCCTAAATAAAATTGCCGCCGTGGTCTCCCACGACGGCTTTGATGATGTATGAAGTTTTATTCTGCCTCTGCCTCCTCCGCATCTGCGGCGTCGGTGAGTGCAGCTTCTATGAGCCCGATGATGAACTCTTTCTGCGTCAGCCCGTATTTGCTCAGATGCTCCTTGATCCTTACGAAGAGTTCCTCCGGTATCTGCAGCGCCAGCGTCCTTGTCCCGTTTGCCATAGTTCTGTCTCCTTCAAAATGTTCTCTGATGATCTTCTCAACGTACTCGCTCAGTGTCAGTGCCAGTAGCTCCTGTTCCTCGCGCACTTTGATGTGCAGCGACTCCGGGATCATGGCACAGAGGTTTTTCTTCTTTTCATCCATGAGCTTTACTCCTTTCCGCTTTCGCAAGCGAAGTATACCCGAAGCTCCAGCACAAAGCTATTCATCATAAGCAATGAAGATCACCGGCAAAACGAAGCAGATGCAACAAGCTATGCACCATTCAGCGCCGCGGCGACTCCGTGCATTATATAGTCCACGCACGGAATGGCAACACTGTTGCCGAGCGCCTTGTACCGTGCTGAGTCCGACGCGCCGGGGATATCTGTCCAGCCGTCAGGGAAACCCTGCAAGCGTTCGCACTCCAGCGGCGTGAGCCTGCGGATGAGATACGCGAACGGCTTTGAGCTGTCATACACAAGGTCGGTCGCGTCCTTGTACTGCCTGGCGCTTTGGGTACTGACTACATCATCCTCCTGAAAAACATCCACGCGCTGACGGGCAAAGACCGCGTGCCTGTCAGTTGTGGTGATCGTATACGCCAAGTCCTCGCTGACGCCGTTGCCGTTGCCGCCGTTTTGCGGCTGGCGGTCGATCACGTTTCCAGCAATGCACAGCGGCGTATCGTCAACGAGCGGCAGGTTGTTTCCGCCTGTACCGGCTCTGGCAGAGAGCGTGGGAGCAACATCGAACGGCCCCTTGTACCGGCTGTCTATCCCATGGTTCTCGTACAGTCTCAGTACTGCCGGAGTAGTGTTGCCGCCATCGGCACTTTTGAGCGTCGGTGCGACATCTTCGGTATATCCGACGCTCCCGGCTGAGCTGCCTGCACCCGGACTGAATCCCGCAACGAAGGTCTGCATCTGGAGATTCTGCGTTGCCATCAGCGCCCCTGCGATGCCGTGCAGGTCTATCCCTTCGTTCCTCTGGTTTATATGATAGGCACATACACCTGTATCTATATCCTCACCATCACTCAAGCCCGCCTGCGCCAGCAAAGCAGCTTCCAATCTTTTCGGCAGCAGTTTTCCACGAACCTTCGCTCGGCGCAGTATACCCAGGCAGGCTTTCGGGCTTAAATAATATCTTGGGTGCGGTGAGTCCTCCAAAATCTGCGACAAGGAAGATTCGGGCTCTGCGTTGCGAGAGACCCCAGTGTTGAGCATCGAGAACGCGCCAGCCCACGGAGAGCGTATCTCCCACTCGTATCCACCCAGCAGATTGAAATTTCCCGGCGTGAGGTCGAGGAACATATATGTCGGGTACACATATTTTAATAATCTCCTCAAGGACGATCCTGAAGTCCTCGCTGGGCGGCTCACCTGAGGAGAAGGCTCCAGGTACGTTCTCCCAGCATAAGATTCTTGGTCGAACAGACACGCCTGATCGTCCTCGTAATATATCTGCATTTCGCATCTCCTTTGTGATCCGTATTTGCTCCATGAAGAGTCCGGAGCGAGCACCGGACAAACCTGCTCTTGCGCCGGCGATGGAAAGATCCTGACACGGGCTGCCTCCGGCTATTATATCTACCGGCGGCAGCTCCGCTCCGTTCAGCTTAGTTATATCCCCCAAGTGGAACATCTGGGGAAAGTGTTTCGACGTAACACTTATAGGGAACGGCTCAATCTCACTTGCCCATAAGGGCACGATGCCGTTATTCACGGCGGCAAGAGGGAAGCCGCCTATGCCGTCGAACAAACTTCCGAGCGTGAGCATCACTTGCTCACCGCCTGAACGATGGCCTTGCCGGTATGTACCGCCGTCTGCGCCGTGTAGACTGCGCTCATTATGTTTGCTCTCGTGCTCGTGTCGAGACCGAAGGCTCCGGCGATGCGCGTTATCTCACTCGACGAGAGCATAAGCCCAATGCCGAGCAGTGCGTGCTCCTTGAACACGAGCAGTCCCGCAATGAGTATCGTCGCCTGTAAAAAAGCCGTGAGGCACACGCCTATGACCTGCTTCATCCACTGGACGAATGCGTCTATCCCACCACGCGGAATACTGAACATGTACAGGCTCCCGACTGCGATCTGAATGAGCAATATACCGCCCCTCTTCAGGTTTGCAAAGAACACTTTTATTACGGCATACGCCATCATGATGATGCAGACGATCACCATGATGGCGCTGGTTACGGCCTCAAAGCCTGAGATGGGCTTCACAACAAGGTCGGCGACAGTTTCGATCTCTTCGTACTCCTGAATGATGTTTGCGGCGACTTCTCCGATGGATGTTCCGTAGCCGGTCATGCCTGAAGTAAACTCGGCCTGCAAGGAGATCGCGAGCTGGTACAGTCTGACCGGTACGACAGAGAACAGGCTCGCCGCCATGAAGCCCTTGATGGCATTGAGGGCAACGGCGCGGATGTCTCCCTTGCCTCCGGCGTAGTTTATGCCGCACTCAAAGCATGCGACGATGAGGCCGATGACGTACAGCGTCCACGCAAGGTAGTTGAAGAACTGCACGATGCCCTGCACCCAGCTCATCTCGAAGAGCTCCGCGCCCATGCTGCCCATCTCGGCGAAGAAGTTTCCGAGGAAGCCTACGATCTGGCAGTAGAGCCAGTCAAGTATCTCATCCAGTATCTTCGACGAGACAAAATCCCATATAAATATTGATCATCACCGCCTCTCTCGGCTGCGAATTCTCACAGCCCGACGATGCCCCAGATGTAATTGGGAGCAGTGAGAGTGAAGACGAGACAGGCGAAGAGTATAGCCGGTGCAGTCCATTCAAACTGTCCGGTCTTCCGGAAATCGAAATACGCGAGCCCCAATTTGACAAAGAAAAATACGGCGAGAATGAGGTCAATTGCGGGGAAGACGACGTTGTCCACAACGGTCTTTATCTGCTGAGATGCAGTCGACCAAGTGCTCTCGACCGCGCCGGCGACGTCCCCGCTGGCATATGCAGGTACGGACAGCAGCGAGACGAACACCGCCGTCATAATGAGTGCTGAATATTTCTTTTTTCTGCGCATTGGTTTTTCCTCCTGAAATGAAAATAGCCCTCAGTGCATAGCCAGAGAGCAATGTTTGACGACCCAGTCCGGGTCAAAATCGCTGCGGCTCTCTGCCGAGCCGGATTCCATGAGAGCTTGAAGCATCGAATCGAATGCCTCCTCATGCTTGCAGTCAAGCCTTGTCCACTCGTCACAGACGACCTTGAGCGGCTGACGGAAGCGGGCAAGGTACTCAATGCAGGGTATATCTTCTGCCTGAACAAGCTTTATGGTGAGCAGGTTATAGCAGGTACACATGGCATTTATCTCGCCACACTTGGCAAAGACGTAAGCCGTGCTGTGCTCGAGCATGGCGTCCTCATACTCCGCAAACTCGCGGTCTATGCGCCGTTCCAGCTCGGAGCACAATTCCTTATCTGCGTTACAGGTCGAGCTTGAAGTCTTGTCTCTGCTCTTCTGCCGCTTTTCTGTATTCGTTGATGAAGCCGTCCAGAACTGCCGGATGAGAGCCGACACAGAATTCGCAATTGCGGTGGTCGTCAGGTATCTCAATGTTTTCACCCCATTCTTTATTTGACGGGCTGAACCTGCCGTCATAGCTGAGTTGATGCAAAGTGTTGGCGAGAACGTACTCTACACGGTCAAAGCCAAACTCTTGTATAAGGATTTTGGCGCAATCCGGTTTGAGGTACATGCCGTCGAAGCTCTGCCGGATAGCGTCCTCGATGGCATGTTTGCAGCGTATATTCTCGTTTAAGCTCTCGCGCCAGAGCGGAATCTCATCATGCGCCCTGGCATACTCGCGGGCTTCGGTATAAAGCGGAACGTTATTTGCCATCGGTATCCTCCTCAATATACTGCTTGAGCAGCTCTTTCAAACAGCCGTGGCCAATGACGAAACCATTGATTACGGACGTTGCGGCTTCATAGGCATTATCCATAGTCTGCTCGCTGCCGGAGCTGTACTGCTTTGCAATGTCCATACAGGCGGAATCTACTGCACTGTTAAGCAGCTCTGAGATGCAGTCATAGTCGCAGTCCTCACACTGCGGCTCACACATTTCAACGAGCCTGTGTGCAAGTTCACTTGCGGTCATCACCATGCTGGATACTGCCGTCATGATTTCCTTGACACTCATTTTGTCTTTAAGGATGAGCGCCATCTGCGGAGACACTATAAGCTGTGCGGCATCTTCACGCTCTATGCCGCTCAGTGCAAGCGCAACATGGGTAATAACGGCTCCGTGCTCATTTTTCAAAAGTTTAAATTTCATTGGCTTTCCTCCGTATCTTTATTGAAAATAATCTTTCCGTCCTCTGTCAAACCACAAGGCAATTCCGGCTCGTGTACAAGCTCGACTCCCATATCTGAGTTCCTTGTGAAGATCGATAGCTGCGAGGTGCAGAGCAGAGGATCAAAGTTTGTGATGATGACTTCTTCGTATTCGCTGCCCGCGGTCTGGGACATTGAGTTCGGACGCTTGGTGCGGAATATGTAGAAGTCTTTGTAAATGTCCAAAATCTCGGCGCATAAATTGTAAGAGACCATTGCAAAGCCGCGGCAGCGCTTGATGGCACTGCACAGCCTGAGATGGTCTCTTTTGGGAAACTCCACTTCATAACATTCGGCATTGTAGTACGGCGGGTCACAGTAGAAGAACGCGTCCGGGCGGTCGTACTGTGCCAGCAGACTCTCAAAGTCCTTGTTCTCTATGACCACGTTTTCGAGCCGCCGGGAACATCGCCAGATGTCCGCGAAGAAGTTCCGTATATTGCAGGGTTTCCCGCCGAAGGACTTGCCTGCGCCGCTGAAGCTGTAACGGATGAGCTTGTAATAGTTCGCGGCCCTGCGCACGTTCCCGCGCTGGGCACGCTTGAGGAGCAGCGCCTTTATGGCTTTGGCATGGAGCGGCGAGAAGTATTTATCTGCCAGTTCCAGCTCTATTGCGAGATACTCGTCGTCGAACTCCTCACACTTCAATTGCCGGTATATTGCATCGAAGTCGTCACGGCTGTTGAGCGGCAGAAAGCCAAGCTCGGTTATAAGTGCCAGCGGGCGCTCCTTCACGCAGAAGAACAAGTTCGTGAGGTTAGAGTTGTAGTCGTTATACACCTCCATGCAGCCGCGCTTTATGGGGCGGTTCATGAGCACCGTGCCGCTGCCCCCGAACACATCTATGAAGCGTGAGTAGTTAGCCGGGGCAAGGCGCTCTATGATCCACAGGAGCTTGCCCTTGCCTCCGACCCACGGGATGAAGCTTTTCAGACGCCGTCACCGCCCCGGAAGCTGATCATCGAGCACTCGAGTCCCGTTATGGCGGCGTCGATGCCGTCACGTATACGCCGTAGGTTCTTGATAGTATCATAGACTTCGGCAGCGATCTCGGCAAAGTAGTAGCCGTTTGAGCTGCTGCCTATGGGTATACACTCGCGGCGAAGACGGTTGACATGTTTGCGCAGTTCGTTTTCGCTCATGTGTAGGTCTGCCTGTATGGTACGTGCGCTTGCGCACTTTTTCTTCCCTCTGCAATTTTTATATAGGTAGACGCAGAGCTGTTCTTTTCTCATTGCATTCCTTTCCGGGCCTCGCTTCCCGAAAATGGGCATGAAAAAGCAGAGCCGCTTCTTTTCGGGAAACGGCCCTGCTATGATTATGTGAAATTTGATTATGTGAAATTATTGGGGCTTGTTAGGTGATCTGCATATCCACCACCTCCGACTCATCCTGCCACGGGGCATCCATCGTCTGAAAGTCGTCGCGTGTTACCATGCCGTACTCGGTGAACTCGGCGTTGTAACCCTGCTGGAGTATCCTGCCGTACTTCTCAATATCCAGGCACTGGCGCAGTTCCTCCGCCTGTCTATCACCAATGACATTTTCAAGCTCATCGTACACAAGGTCGGCATAGTTCTTTATCCTAGCGTCAAAATAAAAATGCTCCAGTCGCTCCGCAAGCGTGATTGCCTGATCAACGCTGCTGCACTGACAGATTCTGAGTACTGCTTTGAACTTTGGGAGCTGCTTCTCGCGGGAGGGCATATTCTCCACGACCTCTGCGAAATGGTTGAATGTCTCCAATTCCGCTGGCAGGTCAGCAAACTCTGCCGCCTGTGGAATGATGCCATCATAGGCGAGAACCACAACACCTTCCCAGCCGTCTGCGTCGAGCTGCTTCTGCGCCTTTTTCAATTCTTCAGCAGACGCAGGCAATGTAAGCGTGACAGTTTGGTCAGCGTCAAGGTCGGGATGCAGACCAAGGGTAACCCGGAAGAGATAGTCGGGCTTTTTAGGAAGCTCTCTGGAACAGGGCGGCACTGTGACCAGTTCGCTGTGCTGCACCACATAACCGTTCCGTGTGAATGTGCCGTTTTCTCCGGCGCGAAGGGCTTTGCTGATTTTGCCAAAATCCAGCATTTCGAACACATCGTCGGAGAGGCCGTCCAGTTCCTCTACGAAGCCGTTTTCCGCATAGAAGCGACCCAGCTCTGCGTCACTGGACGCATCAACCACATGACAGCAATCTGCGCTTGCGCTGGCTGCCAGATTTCGCAGATCTTGCAGCGTGATGATGCCGCCGTTGGTGCTTATTTTCTTCTGTACCTCCATTGAGAGTAGTCCCTCAAAGGCAATTCCCTGTACCTCATCCAGCGCTGCCAGTTGTCTGGCAAGTTCGTTCAACTCATTCAGGCTGATGTCTGATCCATCCAAATGCGGGGCAAGATACTCAAAGCCGTAATAATCGTCTACCTCCAGATACAGCTCCTCGTTTTCCTGAAGCTGCACCTTATCCATCGCATCGTGCAGCTCCCACGGGGAAGCTGGCAGTTCCAGCCTAGTTTGGACTTCGCTGTCGGGCGTATCAAGCTTTGCAAGATAGACGCTGAATATTTTCTTATCCAAAGGTCATCCCTCCTTGCGGCTGTTCGTAATAGCTTGGGTCTGCACCGGGAACGCTCCAGCCAAACATGGAACCTACTTTCATGGCCTTCTCCTGTGCGGGTGTAACGCCAAGGCGTTCGTTGTTGTAATCGGCCAGCTCACGGTTCTGCGCGGGATCGTCTGTGTTCCAATCACTGGGATAGTAGCCGCTCTCGCCTCGTTTGATACAGATGAGAGCACCGGTGCCGGGAAGGGTGGAGAAACACAGCTCCGGCAGTCTCTCCGCCAGCTTCGGCGTAAAACATTCCTGCTCCGTTTGGATGCTCCAATCGTCGGAGTTCCAGAGGTGGACATATAGTTCACTTCCGCCATCCACAAGGATCTCACACTGTTCAAAGTGCTCGCCCCAGCCGTCCGCAGCTTGACCGGTGATATACTTTTTTAGGGTATCCAGCTCTGCCGCACTCAATTCACCAGCAACGCGGCATTCTGCTACACCCCAGAGCAGCCGGTCATGTTCCTCCACGGTAAAAACCGCGGAGTGAACCTTGGTATTTATGCTATCAGCTTTACCATACCAATGCATGAGTCCACGCTCGGTTTCCTCCGGCATACGGTTCTTGACCAGCTCTGCCATGATCTGATCCTGACAACTCCGCAATGCACGGCCATCAAGTTCCGTGCTTTCCGGCTCCCAATCCCCGTACTCACTCCTCTCGTAGAGTTCAGCAGTCAGGGGCATATATAGCTTGAACGTAGTCAGTTTGGGCGGAAGTACCGAGAAGCTGTCCTCGCCGGGGACGATTCCAAGTGACCTGCCGTTATTCCACTTCATGTGGATGGTACCGACGCCATCCACAAAGTCTACCACGCCCTCCGTGCCGGGAGCAATGGGCGCATAGGGATCCTCCATTGAGTTGAGGCGGATGCGAGTGCCGGGCGGATACTGTTCTTTGATAAAATTCACCATTTTTCTGTCCATATTCACACTCCTCCAAAAGTCATGTCCTGTTCGGGTTCGTTTTGATAATCCTCTATCTGATGGGGATTTTCCTCGCCGAAGAAGTCATAGAAGATGTCATCCACTTGCTTGCGGACGGCAGGATCGTCGGTTAGCACCTCACAACGAAAGCCAGTGGTCGGGAAGTATGGCAGTTCTTCCCGAATGCATTTAAGAAAGGCTTCCGCATCGGTAAACTCCTGCGCATCGTCACCTACAAAGGTGACTCGGCCAACCAGAGGTTCTTCCTGTGTCATGTTCTGCCACTGGACATCAAGGTCAAAGCAAGTCAGGTATGCGTTGTAATCTCCAGGGGATGGATTGCAGCGCAGGCAGTAGCTGTAATGCTCCGTCTCTACGATGTAGCCGAAATTCTGCGTCCAATCTCCGTTAATTCTTCCTCCATGTTCATAACAGAAGTGCGCCATTGCAATACGGTTTTTCAGAACATTCTCTCGCATCATGTCAACGACTTTCTGAAGTTCAGCCTTGAACGCAGGACTGTTCAACTCCTCTGCACCGCGTGGATGCCATGTGTGCCAGAACTCGTTGCCGCTGCGTCCGAAGTCCATGCGGGCATGACCGATAGCCCCTAGCCGTTCGTCTTCTGAGGGGTGCTGGGCATAAAACAAGCCCACCTCATCTGGGCGGGCCGGACGTATATGGAACTTTTCTTCACCTGCGGGATATGGGAGATCATGCACCTCGCAAAACTCTCGAAGTGTCATGTCGCACTCATCGAGAAAACCAAATTCATCCCATGCATCCATCTGACCGGACGCTGGCAATTCCAGCTTCTCCGGCATCAAGATCGAGCCTGAATGGTTGACTACAACACTTTCTTCGATAAAGCGCAGCTCACCGGGATCATCGCCTGTACCGCGGAAGTCATAGCAATACCAGCCCTCCGGCACGGTAGTGCGGTCGATTCGTGCGTTGGTAAATAATGCGAACTTGTCAAATACCTCGATGTGCTGAAATTCTTCTGTTCTTGCATC
>ENA-OUQF01000483-OUQF01000483.1-human-gut-metagenome-genome-assembly--contig:-NODE-483-length-30022-cov-26.341042_pt1 | contig 30022 bp, 32 predicted proteins | sample MGYA00237947_ERZ548826 | MGnify/ENA primary metagenome ERZ548826 (study PRJEB26490, sample SAMN05194701) | human gut metagenome | biome: terrestrial biome; feature: human-associated habitat; material... | reverse complement strand
TGTGGGGCAAAAAGACGGCTGCGGCTCGCAGACACAATTGCGCGGTGTTGCCTTAGCATAACAGGGATCCCTTTTCATAGGCTCTTTTGTATCACTCGGTCAACGAGTGGTTTTTCTTTCTGCAAAAAGCCCAGCAATGCGGCAATTCCGCACTGCTGGGCTGTGTTTTGTTGTTTTTACTACATCGGTCCGTGCCAGGGTGTCAGCATTTCCACAAGGTATTGCAGCACCTCCTCGGGGGTTGGGCGGTTGGTTTGGGTGGGGATCTTGGCCCATTCCTTTGCCGCCTCTGCGGATGCGCAAAGGAGGGCTTCTTCTATGGCGCTCTGCATTTGCGCGTACACGATCTCCGGCGTTGTGCCGTATTTGCTTGCGACCCTGCTGACGATCTCCCCAAAATTCATGGCATCCGACTCTTTCTAAAGAATTTAAATTTATTCTTTAGAACTAAATAACACATTTTCGAAGGAATGTAAAGTCCCATTTTTCGACATCCTTCGACCTGCGTTGGCATAAAAATGAAAGGGCCTGAGCGGCAAGCTCTGTGAGACTTTGGGGGCATGTAGGGAAGGACTAAAACAACGCTTCTGGTTGGAAAATAGAAAAACTAATTTTCTTAATCCGAAATATATGCCTTGATGGCTCGGATGCACCGGCGCTGCTCCTGGGGCGGCAGCTTCTTGATGGCCTGGGCCAGCTCGCTGGTGACGCCCTCGACGGAGTGGACCGCCACATCCACCAGCAGACTATCCGCCGAAACGTCCAATGCGTTAGCGATGGCGACGAACTTATCCAGCTTCACGGTCTTCAGCCCTCGCTCGATCACACTAATGTGGGTGGGGCTCAGTTCCACAAGGGCCGCCAGATCCTCCTGGGTCAGCTTCTTCGCCTCTCTTGCCTCTTTGATCCGCAGTCCAACCGCCTTCATGTCCATCGCAGCACCCTCTTTAGAACGAATAATAGGTCTGTGAATATTATATCCGCCATCTGCCCCCTATACAGAATCTATAAAGCTATCATTCGTTCTTTGGACCGAATCCCGCAACAAATAATTCCATGGGCCCCAGCCGGTCACGTGGTCAAGCGCGCAGAAAAAATGCCGCAAGAAACAGCATTCTCGCGGCATTCTTATTTACAGATCACAGGGGCAGCGGCCTGAATCGCATGTTCTCCGGGATGACGATCTCGTTGTTGGTAAAGAGGACCTCCTCCTTTGGCTTTTTCCCCCACACCAGGTACTGGAACAGGATATCCAGGGACAGATCCGTCAGCACCCATGGCTGGTGGGTGACCATGGCATCCACCGTATGCTCCTCCAGGTACTTCTCCATCTCCGAAACACGGTTGGTTGAAATGACGTGCAGGGGCTTAGGATGCTCCTTGACGGCCCGCATAGAGCCGAAAGCACTGGCCACATTCACCACCAGCAGGTCCAGCTCAGGGTTCTCCAGCAGGATCTTCTTCACCGCGGTATAGGTGCTCACGTCGTCCTCGTCGCAGACAGCCTGGGCAACCAGACGGATGCCGGGGCAATTTTCCGTCAGCCGATCCACAAAGCCCTGGAGCCGCTGCTCATGGGCCATAGCGGACAGTGCGCCGGTAACGATGCCCACAGTTCCCCTGCCTCCAAGGGTCAGGCGGACGACACCCGCGATTGTCTGGCCGTTGCGGTAGTAGTCGCAGCCCACAAAGGCGAGGCGCTGGCTTTCCGGCAGGTCATGCTCATAGGTGACCACCACAATGCCCCGCTGGCTCAGCTCATTGATCCGCCGTTCCACCTCCGGCTGGGGGATGGGGCTCATGGCAATGCCGGCAACGCCCTCGGCCTCCAGTTCGTCTATGGCCTTCAGCAGCTCCTGCACATTTCTGTCCGCATAGGCACGCCGCAGGACGGTGATGCTGTACTCCGCGAACTCCTCCGTCTTCTGCACCAGCGCACGGTTCAGGGAAGTATGGCCGTTGAGCTCCGCCGGGAGAATAAAGCCGAACTTCAGGTCCTTTTTCATCACAGCCAGCCCCCGGCCGGTGATGCTGGGGGTGTAGTTCATCTTTTCCGCGATCAGACGGATGCGCTCCGCCGTGCGGGGGCTGACGCCGCCCCGATTGTTGAGCACCCGGTCAACGGTGCCCCGGGAGACGTTTGCCATACTGGCAATATCTTTGATCGTTACCATAGGCTTCACCTCTATGCCGCAATATGCCCTGCCCTTGGTCTGGGGGCAGCCGCCGGAAAGGGGGAGGCGGCTGCCCCGTCAAAGCAAAGAAAACAGAGCGCCAGGAATGTGCCGGATCTTCCGACGGAGAAAATGGTTATTTATCCCGGACCTGGTTCATCATCCAGGACATGATACCGAATTCATCGTGATAGGTGGGGATCCAGCAGGTATGGTTCCAGCCGAAGCGGGCCTCCAGGGGCATATCCGGGATGATGCCGATGCCGTACTTTGCCAGATCCTCCGGGGAGAACAGGGTCAGATGGGCATCCTGGTTGCCCGCATCCCGCAGGGCAAGCACCGCGTCCACCAGGTATTTATGACGGTACAGGGTATGGTCAATGTAGGAGGCCGCGACCCAGATCTTGGCATGGGTCAGGCCGCACAGAATATGGAAGGTCTCCGGCGTCATGGTGGGGCACACGGGCACTGCGGCGGCAAACAGGTCGCTGCCCACGCTCATGGCCCGCAGGGTCCCGCCGCCGCCCATGGAAAGGCCGGTGACGTAGACACGCCTTGGGTTGGCCTTACCGGCGGCGATCATGCCCCGGATCACGTCGCACACCCGGGCCAGGGTCTCCCTGTCCCAGCCGGTGGCGTTGAAGCTGTTGTAGAAGGTCTGCTTCTTAAAGGCCTCCAGCTGTTCCTTGGTGGGCTCCGGCTGGTTGGCCTGGGGAGCCATGACATAGCAGTCCGGGTATCGCTCGGCCAGGAAGGTGGGGCCGAAGCAGCCCACCAGCTGCTTCCAGTTGTCGGTGCCGCCTTCTCCGCCGCCGTGAAGGAACAGGATCAGAGGCCTTGCCCCCTCCCCCGCCGGCTCATAGAGCCGATAGCGGATGCCGTTTTCCTCCACCGGGCGGAAATCATCCGCCCAGAGAGTCTTTACCTGCCGCGCCTCCTTGGCGGTGAAGGTCTCGCCGTCGATCTTCAGCTCATAGGGAGCCTGGCTGGAGAAGGGAGCGACATGAACGGTCAGCAGCCCATTCTCCCAGCATACATCCTGTACACCATCTGCCATCCGGCCGGTCTGCGTGGCAAGGAAGCAATCGATGGAGGTATCCAGATAGTTTCCGCTGATGGAGATTTTTTCTTTTTTCACCGGGGCGTCGCTTTCAAACTGGAAGGCATAAACCTCCTGCCCCTGATTGCCCACGCGGGTAAGAACAGTCATATTTTTCATTGCTTATTCCCCCGGCAGAATGGCCCTGCGCTTCAGCGGAAGCAGCTTGTCCAGCGCGATCTCGATGTAGTCGTTCCACATGCGGAAATCGTGATCGTATCCTTCCGCACAAATATATTTTACATTATATCCCAGCTGGCCCAGAATTTCCACATCTTTTTCAACTCTCCAGCGAATAAATTCCTTGCTGCCGCAGGCCAGAATGAAGTCGCACAGCGCGTCCCCCTGCTCCTTGTGGCGCTTGGCGGCGGCATAAACGTTGAACCGGGAGTCGGGAATGTCCTCCGGCTTGGGGAAGGTGGTGGTGTAGAGCTTGAAGTCTTCCAGGAAATGCCGGGAAGTCATTTCCTCCTGAAGCTTGGCGGTATCCAGGGTCATGCCGATGCCGCCGGAGATATCCACACAGGCGGCGTACAGGTCCGGCCGCAGCAGCGCCGCGCCCAGCACGGCATTGCCGCCCATGGCGTAGCCCATGATAAAGTTATCCTCCCGCTTGGGCGATGAGGCAAACAGGGTCTGAATGACCACCGGCAGCTCCTCGGTGAGGAAGGTGTGATAGCACACGCCGTACTCTGTGTCCAGTCCAAAGCTGTTGGAGATATCCGGGGTGACCAGCATCACATGGTTGCGCTGGGCAAACAGCTCTGCGTTGGTATAGCGGTAGGTCAGGGAATCGTCGTCTCCGCCGCCGTGCACCAGGTAGACCGTCTGGAACTTCATACCGGGGACATAGGGCGTCTTTTTCCCCGCGCCGGGGACGGTATGGTGGTGCCGCCTGGAGTGGGATTCATCGAAATAGCTGTATTCATCCGTGGGATAGGCCACGGTTATATCCACATAATGGCCAATGGCCTGGCTGCGGTAGTTGAAGCGAAGCAAACCCATTTATTAAGTCCTCCTTTTTGGGATGTGGCACAGCGCCACGGGGAGAGCCCCCGTGGCGGCATAAGTCTTACAGGTTGTTGATCTCCTTGGCCCGGCAGCAGGAAACAAAATGGCCGGGAAGAAGCTCCTCCAGATGCTGCGGCTGATGGCACTGGTCGCAGGCGTAGGGGCAGCGGGCGGCAAATCGGCAGCCCGGCTTGGGATCGATGGGAGACACCACCTCGCCCTGAAGCAGGATGCGCTTCTGGGGATTGTGGATATCCGTGGAGGGAATGGCGGAAAGCAGCGCCTTGGTATACGGGTGCAGCGGGCTGATGAAGAGCTGCTTGGAGGGGGCGGTTTCCACCAACTGGCCCAGATACATGACGCAGATATTATGGGAAATATGCCGCACCACGGAAAGGTCGTGGGTGATGAACAGGAAGGTCAGGCCATGCTCCTGCTGCAGCTGCTTGATGAGGTTCAGGATCTGCGCCTGGATGGACACATCCAGGGCGGAGACCGGCTCGTCGCACACCACAAACTTGGGATTCAGCGCCAGGGCGCGGGCAATGCCCACCCGCTGCCGCCGCCCGCCGTCCAGCTCATGGGGATAGGCCATTGCCAGCCGCTGGGCGATACCGGCCTGATCCATCAGGCGGCGGGTCTCCGCCTCGATCTCGCTCTTTTTAAAGCGGCCGGACAGCAGCAGCGGCTCCCGGATGGTTTCCTGGATGGTCATGCGGGGGTTCAGAGAAGAAAACGGGTCCTGGAAGATGATCTGCATATCCTCCCGCAGCTGGCGCAGCTTCTTGCCGCTGACCTGAGTCACATCCTCCCCCTGGAAGAAGATCTTGCCGCCGGTGCTCTCCTGCAAATGGATGATGGTCCGGCCCAGGGTGGACTTTCCGCAGCCGGACTCGCCCACCACGCCCATGGTGGTGCCCCGCTCGATTTTGAAAGAGACGTCGTCCACCGCATGAAGCTTGCCTCTGGGGGTATCAAAATACTTTTTCAGATGTTCAACTTCAATAATTGCCGCCATAATCAGGACTCCTTTTTCTCGGTGCAATTCAGGCAACGGACGAAATGGCCGGGGCGAACTTCTACCATTTCCGGCGCTTTCTCACCGCACGGCTGGGTGCATTTGGAGCAGCGGGGATGGAAATGGCAGCCGGAGGGCAGGTCTGCCGGGTTGGGCGGCATACCGGGAATGGAATCAAGCCACTCCACATCCTCGTGGATCTTGGGAATGGAACCGAACAGGCCCACGGTGTAGGGATGGGTGGGATAATCGAAAATCTCCTCCTTGGTGCCGTATTCGATGATCTCACCGGCGTACACCACGGCCACCCGGTCGCAGACCTCCGCCACGACGCCGAGATCGTGGGTGATGAGGATCATGGAGGTATTCTGCTTTTCCTTCAGCGCCTTGATCATATCCAGAATCTGCGCCTGGATGGTCACGTCCAGGGCGGTGGTCGGCTCATCGGCCAGGATCAGCTCCGGGCTGCACGCCAGGGCCATGGCAATGACCACGCGCTGCTTCATGCCGCCGGAGAACTGATGGGGATAGTCGCCGCTGCGGTCGCCGGGGATGCCCACCAGCTCCAGCATTTGCCGGGCCTTTACGGCAGCCTCGCCCCTGTTCACCTTTTCGTGGAGCATGATGACTTCCTCGATCTGCTCGCCTACGGTAAACACCGGGTTCAGCGCCGTCATGGGGTCCTGGAAGATCATGGAGATCTTCTTGCCCCGGATCTCCTGCATTTTCTTTTCCGGCAGGTGCAGCAGCTCCTGGCCGTCCAGATAGATCTCGCCGCCGCCGATCTTGGCCGGGGGATCCGGCAGGATGCGCATGATGGATTTTGCAATGGTGGTCTTGCCCGCGCCGGTCTCGCCCACCAGGCCCAGAGTCTCGCCTCTGCGGACCTCCAGATCAACGCCGTTGACTGCGTTGATGATCTCGCCGCCGGCGGTATAGTAGACCCGAAGGTTCTTTACCTGGAGCAGCATATCGTTCTGTTTTTCCATATTGGTCCCCTCCTCAGTCCTTCAGCTTGGGATCCAGCGCGTCACGCAGACCGTCGCCCAGCATGTTCAGGGACAGCACCGCCATCATGATCATTACACCGGGGAAGATGCACAGATGGGGATAGTCACGCAGGTAGTTTCTTCCGGCGGAGAGCATCGCGCCCCACTCCGGCGTGGGCGGCTGTACGCCCAGACCGATGAAGCTGAGCATGGCCGCGCCCATGATCGCGCCGGCAATGCCCATGGTGGCCTGCACGATCAGGGGGGACAGGGCGTTGGGCAGCACGTGCTTCCAGATGATGCGGGCATTGGAGCAGTTGATGGAGGTGGCCGCCTCCAGGTACTCCATCTTTCTGACATTCAGGATAGAGGCTCTCGTCATGCGGGCGTAGCCCGGGATGGAGCTGATGGAAAGGGCGATGACGCTGTTGGTCAGGCCGGGTCCCAGCGCCGCCGAGATGGCAATGGCCAGCACGATGCCGGGCATCGCCTGGAGCACATCCAGCAGACGCATGATGATGTTATCCACTGCCCCGCCGAAATAACCGGCAAGCGCTCCGAAAAAGATTCCGCCAATGGCGGAGATAGCCACGCTGATTAAACCGATTCGTAGTGAATAACGGCTGCCATAAAGCAAACGGCTGAAAATATCGCGGCCAAGCTCGTCCGTTCCGAACCAGTGCTCAGCGCTGGGGGTAGCGTACCGATTTTTGAAATCCGCCGCTTCATAGGGATACGGGCTGATGTAAGGTGCCAGCAATGCGAGGATAATCATCACGACAATGATGACCAGGCCAACCATCGCCAGATGATTCCGCTTCAGCCGTCCCAGGGTAAGCCAGAATTGGCTGTTCCTTCTTTTCTTTCCGGCCATATCATTTCCCCCTCTTCTTGCTCTGGTACTGCCCCTTGATTCTGGGATCAATGAACGCGTACATAATATCTACCACCAGCATGACGATGCTGAATGCGATCGCCAGGAAGATAACCGTCCCCCGAATGGATGGATAGTCCCGCTGATTGATCGCATCCATCATGTATTTTCCAAGGCCAGGAATGGAGAATACGGTCTCCACCACCAGTGCGCCGCCCAGCTGGAAGCCGAAAGCGCCGCCAGCGCAGGTGACAATGGGGATCAGCGCGTTGCGCAGGGCATGATGGTAGATCACCTTGCGCTCTATCTGCCCCTTGGCCCGGGCGGTGGTAATGTAGTCCTCCCGGATGACCTCCAGCATGCTGGAACGGGTCTGCCGGGCCATAGCGGCAATGCCGCCGATGGCATTGGCCACCACAGGGAGAATATAGCATTTCCAGCTATCAACGCCGGTAGCAGGAAGCCAACCAAGCTTAAGCGCAAACAAAAGCGACATCATCTGGGCAATCCAGAAGCCTGGCATAGACGCGGCAATCAGCGCGGCAAACATGGAAGCGTTATCCTTCCATGTGTACTGATGAACAGAGGCAACAATACCCAGCGGCACTCCGGCCACAATCGACAGCAGCACAGAAAGCGCCGCAATCATCAGTGTGCGGGGGAAGCGTTCCATAATTTGAGAGGAAACGCTGCGCCCATTGATAAAGGAATTGCCGAAGTCAAAACGAATGAATACATTCTTCAAATAATTCCACAGCTGTACCAGATATGGCTGGTCGATCCCCAGCTCTGCCCGCTTGGCAGCCAGCTGCTCCAAGGATGCATTGGGGCCGAGTATGATAATTGCCGGGTCACCGGGTGTAAAGTACATAATTGTAAAAATCAGCACCGCCACCATAATGACCACTGGAATCATCAGCAGAAGCCGCTTATATATGTATCTGCTCATTTTCTATTCCTCACATATGGGTTGTTTTGATGAATTCGGCCGCCCATTCCTGCCCGGAAAAGGCGGCCGAACGCGTGGCTATCAGAAATAAATTTACGGATCAGTCTGCGTAAACGCAAGCGCCAGGGATGAGGAAATCCTTATCGGTGAGATAGAAGGTATCAAACACCTTGGTGCCGACGAAGTAATCATAGCTGAAGCAAATGCTGTAAACGGGATCAATTTCCTTCAGGTACTGCCATGCGGCATCCAGATTCTCAGGAGTATGGGTAGACAGCGCAGATGCGGTTTCATACAGCTGCTGCCACTGCTCGTCTACCAGGAAATTGCAGGTCGCGCCGCCGAACAACCGAGCGTCCAGACTATACTGCCACTGCTGCACCACGAACGCACCAGCCTTGTTATTGATGTGCAGATCCCACTGAGTCGGATCGTAACGATAGGTGTTGAACAGGGCATCATCATAGGAGTTGATCTCCACCTCGATGCCGACCTGTCCGAGGTACAGCTGAATGATCTGTGCCATCATCACATGGGTGGGGAGCGCATCACAAATCAGGCGAACCTTCAGGCCCTTGTCATAACCGGCTTCCTTAATAAGCTCTTTTGCCTTTTCGGGGTTATACTCGTAGTAATCCTCAGTTTTCCACTTCTCCTGGTAATCGGCGGACTTTTCACCGGCGAACGCGTGAGACACAGCGCCGCGGCCCTCATAAGCACCTTCCAGGACAGCCTCGTTGTCAATGGCGTAGGAAACAGCATGGCGCATCCTTACATCCGCAAAGGGATTGCCTTCGGAGCAATTGAAGAAAAGAACCTGTGCCAGTGTCGCGGGCTGGTACTTCACCATGTACTGGTCAGCCAGATCGCCGCCTTCCAGGAAATGCGTGATGTCAGCCTGAGAAATTGCGCTGGTATAATCGATCTCGCCATTTTGCAGAGAAATCATGATCTGGGACGGCTCGGTAATAACCTTATAAACGATCTCATCGCAGTTGGCCTGAGCAATCACAGCGCGATTGCCATCCGCCCAGTAGTTCTCGTTTTTGACCAGGGTGATCGTAGCGCCTGTCACCCACTCCTTCAGGACATAAGGGCCAGTACCAACCGGGACGGTACCCATCTTATCCTCGGTATAGGCCTTCTCAGACACGATCCGAACGGAGCAGATAGCATCCTGCAACGCGCCAACGCCTGCGGTAATGAGCTTCAGGTTGATCGTATAATCATCCTCAGCCGTGATGGATGCAATGTTACCCACATAGGGCTTCTGATTTCCCTCAGCAGTGCAGGTCGTGTAGCTATACACCACATCGTTTGCATTGATGGGATTCCCTTGGGAGTCATGGATGTTTTCATTCAGGTAAATGCGATACTCCGTTTCAGAGATTTCATCATAGCCCTTCGCCAGCAGCGGAACGGGGTCACCGCCCAGCGTTTGCTGATAGAAAAGCGTCTCGTAAATTTCAGGGAACACATTTGTACGGCCGTTACCGTCGGGCGCCCAGGGAGCCATGCTGCCCACATCACCGCTAATTTGAACTCTGACAACGGACGGATGGCCGTCTGCAAATGCCGCAGTGGCCAGGGAGGCTGCCATCAGGACAGCCAGAAGCAGTGACAGCAGTTTGGTAAATTTTTTCATCTTCCAGTCTCCTTTTGTTTTTGTACCGTCTCTTTTCGGAATGTTATACGTGCACGATTGCGAGGCAGCGGATCCTCTGCTCCACATCAGCCGCGCATGCATTGGTTTCCGTTTGGACATCTTCATAATAAGCACGATTTATCCGATTTGTCAACATGTTTTTCGAGCACGATTTCTTTTTTGTGGATACTGTCAGGTTTTCCATTGACCGTTTTATGCAAGGTGCACTAAGGTCTTCTCCCCCTACGGTTTGTAGAATACGTGCATGTGCACGTTCCGCAGTTTGCCCATGCATCCAGGCTGCGCCGTCAGATCATCCCATTCGCCATTAAAAGCAAAAGTCCGTTCAAAAGCTTCCCTTTATATTGTATAAAAGCCATAAAATCAACATTTATCTCATTTTTCAACTTTGTTTAGTTCCCATAAGATTTCCTTCTGGTTTTTGTACAAAACATAAAAATCTGCTTTATCGCTTGACAAAACACGGGGATCGGATTTATCATTGAGCAGAAGAAATCATTTTTGTGTTCGTGCACGAAAGCGCGCACGTCTTATTTTAGGAGGATCAACGATGGACAAAACCAAGTCAACGGAGCTTTTTGAAACCGCCCCCATTCCAAAGGCGGTGCTGCATCTGGCCGTGCCCGCCATCATCGGGCAGACCATTACCATCATCTATAACCTTGCCGACACCTTCTTCGTCGGCAAGCTGAACGATAACAACCAGGTGGCGGCCGTCACGCTCTGTATGCCCATCTTTCTGGCCCTGACGGCGCTGTCCAGCATGATCGGCGTGGGCGGCGGGAGCCTGCTGTCCCAGCGGCTGGGCGCCCGGGACCACCGGGGGGCGGGCATCGTGTCCGGCCTGAGCTTCTGGGCGGGAGCGGTGATCTCCGCGCTGTTTTCCCTGATCGTGTTCTGCTTCCGCTCTCCCCTGCTGGATTTCGTGGGAGCGGACGCCAATACCAAGGGCTACTGCATGCAATACCTGACCTGGACGGTATGCATCGGCGGCATTGCCACCACAATGAACCCGGTGATGGGCTATCTGGTGCGGGGCGAGGGCAATTCCGCCCAGGCCAGCATCGGCGTGGCCCTGGGCGGCGTGCTGAACATTGTGCTGGATCCGCTGTTCATTTTCGGCTTCGATCTGGGGGTCGATGGTGCGGCCATTGCCACCTGCCTTTCCAATGTGGCCGCCGTGCTCTATTTCCTGCTGTTCATCCGGGGCCAGAAGCGGAAGGATCGAACGAATATTTTGCTGAAGCCCCAGCGGGAAATGTGGGACCTGCGGCTGCTGCGGGAGATCTTCGTGATCGGCCTGCCCAGCTTCTTCCTGGCCATTATGTCCACCATCTCCAACATTGCCGCCACCAAGCTGATGTCCCCCTACGGCAGTGCGGCGCTGGCCGCCATCGGCGTATCCAAAAAGGTGAACTCCACCGCCTTTTCCATCACTCAGGGACTGGGCCAGGGCGTGCTTCCTTTGGTGGCCTACAACCATTCCTCCGGCAATGAAAAGCGGATGCGCAACTCCATTTTCTTCGCCCTGGGCGTTGGAGCGGCCTTCAGCCTGGTCTGCGTAACGGTATTCAAGCTGATGCCCGCGGCAATCATTTCCCTGTTCCTCAGCGACCCGGAGGCAGTCTCCCTGGGCGCGAATTTCCTGAACATCATCTGCTTTGCCATTCCCACCACCACACTGATCTCCCTGTCCATCACCGCCTTCCAGGGCGTGGGGGAAAAGCGCCAGCCCTATGTCATCTCCCTGCTTCGCAAGGGCACCATCGACGTGCTGATGATGGTGATCCTCACCCGCACCTCCCTGGGAATGTACGGCGTGGTCTGGGCCACCCCCATTGCGGAGACCTGCACCGTGCTCACGGCGCTGACCCTGCTGGCCCGCTACTTTATCAAAACCAAGCCCGCAAATCCATAACAAACACAAAGGAGTTTTTCAAATGGCTGTTGTAAAAATGAATTTTCTGTCCAAGATGCTGGGATTCCAGACCAACATCACCGTCTGCCTGCCCTCGTTCAACTTTGCGGATGCCTACAACGGGCGGCCGAATGTATATGTGCCAGGCATGAAATACCAGGTGCTGTACCTGCTCCACGGCGGCAGCGGGGATGACAGCGACTATGTGAATTTTACCAACATCGTCCGCTACGCCGACGACAACAAGATCGCCGTCATCATGCCCAATGACTACAACGCCTGCTACACCGACTCTCTGGACGGCTCCGTCAAGTACTATTCCTTCCTCACCGAGGAGCTGCCTCTGGTGTGCCGCACCATGTTCCCCATTTCGGACAAGCGGGAGGATACCTTTATCGCCGGTCTGTCCATGGGCTCCCACGGGGCCATGAAGATCGCCATCAATAATCCTGACAAGTTCGCCGCCTGCCTGTGCATGTCCGGCGCATCCACCCGCCCGGGCGTTCCCACCATGGTGCCTACCAAGGACGGCGTATTCGATTTTGATGCTCCAAAGCCCAAGATCCCCCTGGGAGAAATTACTCAAAAAATTGAGGATCCCGACTTCATCCGCGGCACAGTCAATGATGTCTACGCCGTGGCCAAGGCCAACGCGGACGCAGGGAAGGAGCTGCCCAAGATGTTCTTCCGCGTCGGCGACTGCGACCACGCCCTGTACCGGGCGCAGAAGGCCGAAGCCGACCTGCGCAGCTGGGGCTATGAAACCAAAATTGAGGTCGTCAAGGGCCTGGGCCACGAATGGGACCTGTGGGACGAGACCCTGCGCATCGCCATCAAGGATTGGCTGCCCATCAAGCACCAGATCCTCTACCCGGAGAGGTAATTTCATTCCGATTTCAACAACATCCTCCCCCAAACGCCCAAAGGCCGCCGGAATCCCGGCGGCCTTTGGCACCTTCACAGGTATTGTCCCCAAAGGAAAAAGCAGCCTCGCGGCTGCTTTTTCCTTTGGATGGCGGAGAGTCAGGGATTTGAACCCTGGCGACATTATTCATGCCCTACGAGATTTCGAGTCACGCCTCTTCGACCACTTGAGTAACTCTCCGTGTCTGCTCGCAAAGCATGGGTATTATATCAGCATTCGCGGGAAAAATCAAGGATTTTCCGGCTTCTTTTTCGCAAGCTCGATGACCTCCATGAGCTTTGTTGTGATCTCGCGGTAGTTTTCCCGCTGGTGGGGGCGCAGGCAGTTGGTGCAGTCCTTGATGCCCTTGGCATTGTAGCGGAAGTTGCCGCCGCAGCGGTCGCCCAGGGCGTAAAGCGGGCAATAGCAGAACAGGCAGCTGAAGGTTTCCGGGTCCGCGCCGGGGTGGCAGGGGTAATATTCGCATTCCTTATTCTGGAAAAAATCGTAATGGGTCATAAACATCCTCTTTTCTTTGCTTTCTTCCTTTTGATATGGTATAATCCGTCAAAAGGAGATTTGATATGCGTGTTTTAATCGACGGAGACGGCTGCCCGGTGGTGGGGATCGCCGCTCAGGTGTGCCAAACGAAGCAAGTTCCCTGTCTGCTGCTGTGCGACACAGCTCATGAGATGCGCCGTGGTGACGTACAGGTGCTCACCTTTGACAAGGGAGCGGACAGCGTGGACTACGCGCTGGCCAACCGGGTACGCGCCGGGGACATCGTAGTCACCCAGGATTACGGCGTGGCCTCCATGTGTCTGGCCCGTGGGGCGCAGGTGCTGCATCAGGATGGGTGGGAATATACCCAATGGAATATCGACGCCCTCCTTCTGGAGCGGCACGAGGCGCAGAAGTTCCGCCGGGGCGGCGGGCGGACCAAGGGGCCTGGCAAGCGAAGGCCGGAGCAGGACCGAAGCTTCCGGGAGGCGCTGCTAGGGCTGCTGGAAGCCGCTCCAGGGGAAGCCTGAGGGTGGCACGTGGGAAAAGGTCATTTCTTTTCCCGTTCCGGGATGCAGGAAGCCAATTTCCTGGGAAAACAGGGCGATCTCGCAGGGATCATCCAGCGTAGAATATTTTCGCTCCCCCCACAGAGGGAAGCCCCGGCTGGCAAACTGCACCCGGATCTGGTGGGTCCTGCCGGTGTGCAGCTGGATCCGAACCAAGCTGGAATCACCGTTTCGGCCCAGGAGCTCATAGCTGAGGCTGGCGGGCTGAATCCCCTTGCCCGGTGCGGTAGCCACATAGGTCATCTTCCTTGCCTTGTCCCGGCCCAGAAGGTCCTCAAGGGTGTCGGCATTTCGGTCCGGGACGCCGTGAAGGACAGCCCAATAGGTCTTTCGGAAAAGTCCCTCCCGCACCTGGCGGGAAAGCTCCGAAGCCGCCTGGGGACTGCGGGCCAGCACCATCAGGCCGCCGACCACCCGGTCCAGCCGGTGCACCGTGCGCAGATCCGCGCCGGGATCGCTCAGCTGGATGCGCAGCAGCTCCGGCAGGCCCCCCGGCTCGTCGGTGGACAGCACCCGGGGCGGCTTGACGCAAACCATAACATCCTCGTCCTGATAGCAGATTTCAATCAATTCCATCACATCCCGGCTCCATTATAGCAAATAGAGCGGTCAACTTCAAGAGAATCTATAAAGCAAGAAAAAAGCCAGGGCACCCGTCAGGATGTCCCGGCTGAAAATGCGGCAATTACTTTTTATTCTTTTTATCAAACAGCATGGATATTCCCAGTCCGCCCAGCACCAGCAGCATAGCGGAAGCCAGCGGTGTGGAGCTGCGGACGGCGCTGGCCTTGGACAGGTGAGCGCGCCCCGGCGGCGCTGCTCTCCACCTCTGGGCCTCCCCACGGATTCCGAAAAATGCCGTTATCAAGACCACCGCAGCACAGATCAGACACAAAATCCTTATTCCCATTTTTCTGAATCCTCCCTTGAATGATTTCGGATTCAGTATACACGCGGCTCTCTCGGAAAAAGGTCTAACGGGCACTGCCGTGCCAGGAATCGAACGCCATTCTGCGCCCCGTTACCGCATAATGAGCGCCGCCGGAATGCGAATGCTGGCCGTGCCCCCCGAAGGATCGGGCTGCGGGGGAAAACTTTTGTTAGCCTATGATTTTTTCGGTAAATGCACGATATAATCCGTAAGAATGTTTGAAACAAGGAGGATGGATAGCGAATGTACGAAACAGATCGGTTGATCCTGCGCAAAGCAGAATTCCGGGACTGGGAGGCGATGTACCGCAATGTCTGGAGCCACCCGGAGGCCGCCGGATATACGCGAAAATCCCTTGCCGCGCATCGGGTGCGGCAAGGGATTCGTTTCATTTGGGCTCCACGGTATCCAGGATCAGCTTTACCAGGGCATCTCTTCCGTCCCCCTTTTCAGCAGAGAAAGGGATCACCGGGCAGCTGTCCGGCAGCTCCAGATCCTGGCGGATAAGCTGAAGATTCGGCACCAGCTCGCTTTTTTTCAGCTTGTCCATTTTGTTGGCCACCACCGCGAAGGGGCAGCCGCTGTCCAGGAACCAGCGGGCCATGGTGATGTCGTTGTTCGTGGGCGGGTGGCGGTAATCCACGATCAGAATGCCCAGGGTGATGCGGTTCGCGGCGAAGTAATCCTCCATCAGCTTGCCCCAGCGCTCTTTTTCGCTCTGGGAGACCTTGGCGAAGCCATAGCCGGGCAGGTCAACCAGGTAGCACTTCCGATCCAGCGTGAAATAATTCACGTGAACAGTCTTACCGGGCTTATCCCCCACTCTGGCGAAATTCTTCCGCTGTAACAGCCGGTTGATTACGGAGGACTTACCCACGTTGGATTTTCCGGCGAAGGCAATCTCCGGCAGACGGTTGGCGGGAAAATCCTTCGGTGCGGCAGCGGAGATCAGGAATTCCACATTCTGAAAATTCATCCGCGCCCCCCTTACTGCTGCAAACCGGGGCGGCGCAGCTTGGCGGCATCCTCCGGCAAGGTCCCCAGCACCGTGGGCGGCACCTCCACCTGGCGGTTCAGCGCGGCATCCAGCACGGTATCCACACTGCGGGCCGTGATGAAATTGAGCTGCTTGCGGACGGTCTGGTCGATTTCCTCCAGGTCCCGCTCGTTTTCGGCGGGGATGATCACCGTGCGGACGCCGTGCCGCAGGGCGGCCATGGTCTTTTCCTTCAGGCCGCCGATGCGCAGCACCCGGCCTCTCAGGGTCACCTCGCCGGTCATGGCCACATCCCGGCGCACCGTTGCGCCGGTAAGGGCGGATACGATGGCGGTGGTCACCGTCACACCGGCGGAGGGGCCATCCTTGGGCACTGCCCCCTCCGGGAAATGGACGTGGATATCCTTGGTTTTATAGAAGTCCGGGGCAATGCCCAACTTGGCACAGTTGGCCCGGATGTAGCTCAGGGCGGCGTGGACGGATTCCTTCATCACATCGCCCAGGTTGCCGGTCAGCTCCAGCTTGCCGGTGCCCTCCATCACGTTTACCTCTACCTCCAGGGTCTCGCCGCCCACGGAAGTCCAGGCCAGGCCGGTAACCAGGCCCACCTGATCCGTGCCGGGCAGACGGTCGGGCAGGAATTTCCGAACGCCCAGGAACTGCTCCATATTGGCGCAGGTCACCGTCACCCGCTTCATATCGGGATCGCTCAGCAGCTGCATATCTGTCTTGCGGCAGATATCGCCGATGGAGCGCTCCAGATTCCGCACGCCGGATTCCCGGGTGTAGCACTCGATGATCTCCCGGATGGCATCGTCGGTGATGCGCAGCTGGGACTTTTTCAGCCCGTGCTTGGCAAGCTGCTTGGGCACCAGATGGTTCTTGGCGATCATCAGCTTTTCTTCATCCGTATAGGAATTCAGCTCGATGACCTCCATCCGATCCAGCAGCGGGCGGGGCACCGTATCCAGGGTATTGGCGGTGGTGATAAACATCACGTTGGACAGGTCAAATGGGATTTCCAGATAGTGATCCCGATAGGAGTGGTTTTGCTCCGCGTCCAGAACCTCCAGCAGCGCGGCGCTGGGGTCGCCCCGATAGTCGCTGCCCATCTTGTCGATCTCGTCCAGCAGCAGCACCGGGTTGCAGGTGCCCGCCTGGGTCATGGCCGCCATGATCCGGCCGGGCATAGCCCCCACATAGGTCTTGCGGTGGCCGCGGATATCCGCCTCGTCATGGACGCCGCCCAGGGAGATACGCACCATTTTGCGGTTCAGGCTCCGGGCGATGGAATAGGAGATAGAGGTCTTGCCCACACCCGGAGGGCCGACCAGGCAGAGAATCTGAGGCGGCATGTGCGGGGCCAGCTGGCGGACGGCAATGGTTTCCAGAATCCGCTGCTTTACCTTTTCCAGGCCGAAGTGGTCATGCTCCAGGATTTTGGAGACCGCCTGGACATCCAGCCGCTCCCTGGAGTATTTGCCCCAGGGCAGATCCAGCACGGTATCCAGATAGTTGCGCAGCACCGAGGCCTCGGATGAGCCAAAGGGCTGCTTTTTCAGCTTCATGGCGTCCTTCAGGAGCTTATTGCGGTATTCCTCCTTCAGGGGAAGGGCATCGATGCGGGCGGTGTCCTCGTCGTATTCCTCTTCCTCGTCGCCCTCGCCCAGCTCCTCACGGATGGTTCGCATCTGCTCGCGCAGGTAGTAATCCCGCTGGTTCTGATCGATGGCGGCCCGGGTCTTATCCTGAATTTCGGATTCCAGGCGCAGTACCTCCAGCTCCTTGGTCAGGTAGGTCACCGCCATCTCCAGGCGGCGGGTGGGGTTGAGCTGGAGCAGAAGCTTTGTCTTTTCCGTATAATCCAGGCCGGAATTCTGGGCAATGCAGTCGGCCACAAAGCCGCTCTTCTCGCTGGCCAGCATCCGCAGCTGCACCATCTGGGCCGGATGATCGGTCAGCTCCAGATAGGAATTATACAGAGTGCAGGCCTCCCGGCGCAGCGCCTTGCCCTTGGGAGAATCCACTTCCTCCGGGCAGGGGACGGACTCCACCAGCGCGCTGAGGAACGGCTCGGTCTGCTGCATCTGGGCAATCCTGGCACGGGCCAGGCCGGTGACCAGGACACGGAGATTTTCCTCCGGGGCGTTGAGCAGCTGCTTGATGCGCACCACCGTGCCCACGGCGCACAAGTCGGAAAGCTTGGGATCATCCACCAGAATGTCCTTCTGGGGCACCAGGAACAGAATCTGATCCTTCTTCATGGCAGCGTCCAGCGCCATGGCCGACTTGGTTCTGCCCACATCAAAGTGGACGGTCTGCTCGGGGTAGACGGCCAGGCCCCGCAGCGCGAGAACAGGCATGGAGCCTGCATAAGTAATTTCAGACAAGGGATGATCCCTCCTTACTTGGGTAATGGAAAAAGGGGATAGAAACCTACCCCCTTGCGTTTATTGTTTTCCTGCCAGCTTTTCCCGGGGGTGGCTGGCATCCCGGATGATCTGGGCAGGCGCGCCGTCCACGCACTCCGGCGTGATGACGACCTTCTGGATGCTCAGGTCCGACGGGATCTGGTACATGATGCCGGTCATGAGCTTCTCCATAATGGCGCGCAGACCTCTGGCTCCAATCTCCCGCTCCAGGGCCTTCTGCGCAATGCGCTGAAGCGCCTCGTCGGTGATCTCCAGGCTGACCCCGTCCATGCTCAGGAGCGCCTGGTACTGCTTGCACAGGGCGTTCTTCGGCTCCACCATAATGCGGACCAGGTCTTCTTTGGTCAGGCTCTGCAAATTGGTGATGACGGGCATACGGCCCACCAGCTCCGGGATGATGCCAAATTTCAGCAGATCGTGGGGCTCCACCTGGGCAAGGATCTTGCCCACGTCCCGCTTCTTCCGGCTCTCCACCGGGGAATCGAAGCCGATGGCGGAGCGGTCGGTCCGGGCCTCGATGATCTTATCCAGGCCATCGAAGGCGCCGCCGCAGATAAACAGGATGTTGGTGGTATCCACCTGGATCATCTCCTGCTGGGGATGCTTGCGGCCGCCCTGGGGGGGAACACCGGCGACGGTGCCCTCCAGGATTTTCAGCAGCGCCTGCTGCACGCCCTCGCCGGAAACGTCCCGGGTGATGGAGGTGTTCTCGCTCTTGCGGGCGATCTTATCCATTTCGTCAATGTAAATGATGCCGGTCTGCGCCCGCTCCACATCGAAATCGGCGGCTTGCAGCAGGCGAAGCAGGATATTCTCCACATCGTCGCCCACGTAACCTGCCTCGGTGAGTGTGGTGGCGTCGGCAATGGCAAAGGGCACATTCAGAATCTTGGCCAGGGTCTGGGCAAAGAGGGTCTTGCCGGAGCCGGTGGGGCCGATCAGAAGAATGTTGCTCTTTTGCAGCTCCACATCGGTGTTGCCGCCAAAGTAAATGCGCTTGTAATGATTGTACACCGCCACGGACAGGGCGACCTTGGCCTCCTCCTGCCCGACGATGTAATGATCCATGAACGCCTTGATCTCAATGGGGGTGGGCAGTTTATCCAGCGTGGGGTGGCCGCCCTGGCCCACATCGATCTCGTCACGCAGCAGGTCGCTGCACGCATGCACACAATCGCTGCAAATATACACGCCCGGGCCGGCAATCATTTTTGAGGTCTGATTCTCCCGCTTTCCGCAGAAGCTGCAGCGAATCTGCTGCTCTGAATTTCTTGCCATGAAGGCATTACCTCATTTCCAAATAATCAATGATGCTCCAGCACCCGGTCGATCAGGCCAAAGTCCTTGGCCTCCTGCGCCATCATAAAGTTATCCCGTTCGCAGGCGGCGGTGACCTCCTCGATGGTCCGGCCCGTGTTTTCGGCCAGGATGCGGTTCATCCGCTCCTTCACGGTTTGCAGGCGCTTCAGATGGATGGCCATATCCGTGATCTGCCCCTGGGTACCGGCGCTGGGCTGGTGGATCATAATCTCGGAATTGGGCAGCGCCATCCGCTTGCCCTTGGTGCCCGCGCTGAGCAGGAAAGCGGCCATGGAGGCGGCCAGACCTACGCAGATGGTGGCCACGTCGCACTTGATATACTGCATGGTGTCATAGATGGCCATGCCAGCCGTTACGCTTCCGCCGGGGCTGTTGATATAAAACTGAATGTCCTTGTCCGGATCCTGGGCCTCCAGGTACAGCAGCTGCGCCACCACCAGGCTGGCGGTGGTATCGTTGACCTCCTCGGACAGGAAAATAATGCGGTCGTTCAGCAGGCGGGAAAAAATATCATAGCTGCGCTCTCCGCGGCTGGTCTGCTCAACAACATAGGGTACTAAACTCATGGTGATGTCTCCTTTCATAGAGAAAACGCTTCAAAGCCTCCCGGCTGAAACCCAGCCGGGTGCCTCGCGCACGTTCCGGCGCAAAAACACGGCGGCTGGGACAAATTCAGGAATTTCCGCAGGCGGCTTGAAGGTGCCTTTGAAACATTCTAACCATCGAGACGGGCGCTTATTCCTCGGTCTTCTCCTCTGCCTTGGGAGCCACGGCAACGGCGCTGTCCACGATGATCTGGACGGCCTTGCGGGTCTTGAGGCTCTCGGTCAGTTCGGCAGCAGGGACCATCTCCTTGACCTTGTCGGCTTCCATCTCGTACTGCTTGGCCAGGGACTCGATCTCAGCGGCGATCTCCTCGTCGGTGACGGCCACGTTCTCCACCTCGGCGATCTTCTCCAGGGTAACGGAAACCTTGGCCTGCTTCTCAGCGGAGGGACGGAAAGCATTGCGCATGGTACTCACGTCGCCGCCCATCATCTTGGCGTACTGCTCCATGGAGTAGCCGCCCATTTGCAGCTGGTAGGCAAAGCGCTCCATCTGGGTGTCCAGCTCCCGCTCGATCAGGGCGTTGGGCAGGTCCACGGTGGTATTCTCGGCGGCCTTGTCCACACAGGCAGTCTCAAAATTGGTCTGGGCAGTCTTCTCGGCCCGCTCCAGCGCCTTGGCGCGGATGTCGGCCTTCAGTGCCTCCAGGGTATCAAACTCGGAGACGTCCTTGGCAAACTCGTCATCCATTTCGGGCACGATGGTTTCGGTGATCTTATTGACCTTCACGTGGAACACCACGGCCTTACCGGCCAGATCCTTGTGATAATCCTGGGGGAAGGTGATGTCGATGTCCTTCTCCTCGCCGGCGGACATGCCCACGATCTGCTCCTCAAAGCCGGGGACAAAGGAGCCGCTGCCCAGCTTCAGGTCGTGATTCTCGCCCTTGCCGCCCTCGAAGGGAACGCCGTTGTCGAAGCCCTCAAAATCGATGTTGGCGGTGTCGCCCAGCTTGGCGGGGCCGTCCACGGTCTCAATGGCAGCCACGTTCTGGGCCATCTGGTCCAGCTCGGCCTGCACCTGCTCGTCGGTCACGGTGACCTGAGCCTTCTCCACTTCCAGGCCCTTGTACTGGCCCAGGGTGACCTCGGGATAGATCTCGGTGGTGAGGGTCAAGGTGACGATGTTGTCATCGCTGATCTGCATATCGGTCAGGTCGGGGCGGCCCACAGCCTTGAAGCCCTCCTGATGGGCGATGGCAAAGTCATAAATCTCAGGGAAGATCTCTTCCAGGCCGTCTTCATAGAAAACGTGCGCGCCGTACATGCTCTCGATCATTTTCCGGGTGGCCTTGCCCTTACGGAAGCCGGGGACCATGATATTCTTGCGGGCCTTCAGATAGGCCTTATTGACGCCGGATTCCATCAATTCCTTGTCGATCTCCACCACCACGGTGGCCTTATTGCCGTTCTTTTCTACGCTATTGACTTTCATTTGAATATTTCCTCCCAATCGGAGCCGCAGTGCGGCGCCTTTCTATGTCATTATGATTCAGCCGATATATTCTATCAAAATAAATCCGGGTTGTCCACACATTTCTGAAAAGTTTTCTAATATTTCACATTATTTTCTAAGGAAGAATTTTCTGCGGCTCGAAATTTATGAAATCTGCTGCCAGCAGCCGATAATCGATCCCATCGTGCTGTCCTTCCAGCGCCAGGCGGTGGCTGGGGCCGTGAAGATGGGCATAAAAGCAGCGGCGCACCTCATAGCGGCGGAGCAGCTCCAGGATCTCCGGGCACTCATAGCCCTTGCTGCGGGGCGGGTAGTGGAGGAACACCAGCTTGGGCCGTTCCCCTGCCACCTTCAAAGACGCCTCCAGGCGGATCAGCTCCCGCTTGAAGATCTTCTCGTCGTGGGGCGTTCCCCGCTTTTCCTCGTAGTTCCAGCCCCGGGTGCCGCAGATGGCATAGCCATCATATTCATAAAAATTGTTGTTCAGAATATGCATATCCGTCAGCCGGTTCTCCTGGCAGAATTTCTGAAATTTGGCGGCGGTGCTCCACCAGTAGTCGTGATTCCCCTTGAGGATGATCTTCCGGCCCGGGATCCGGGCGATCCACTCAAAGTCCGCCTTGGCGGACTCCAGATCCAGCGCCCAGCTCAGGTCTCCCATCAGCACGGTAGTGTCCTCCGGCCGGAGGATGGAGATGCCCCGGCGGAGCTTCTCCATATAGCCCACCCAAGCGCCGCCGAATATATCCATGGGCTTGGGCGCACCCAGACACAAATGCAAATCCCCAATGGCGTACAGCGCCATGTGGCACCTCCTTATGCTTTCTTTTCTGCGGCACGCAGGACATTCAGGGCGTTGTTCCAGAAAATATCCCGGATCAGTGTCTCCCCTGCCCCCCGCTGAAGCAGCCGGTCGGCCAGCGCCGGATAGCTTTCGATGCCGGTGAAGCCCTGGGCAAAGGCCGAGCAGCCGTCCAGATCGCCGCCCAGGGCGATGTGGGTGCCGTCGGGATCCAGCTCCAGGAAATGGAAAACATGGTCGCAGACGGTATCCAGCGTCGGCTTCTCTCCCAGAAAATCCGCGTACTGGTTGATGCCCGCCACGCCGCCGGTGCGGCAGATGGCGCGGAACATGTCGTCGGTCAGGTTGCGGGAGTGGCCGCACAGGGCGCGGCTGTTGGAGTGGGAAGCAACCACCGGGGCCTGGGTAATGTCCATGATGTCCCAGAAGCCCTCATCACTGATGTGACTCACGTCCACCAGGATGCCCAGGCGCTGCGCTTCCCTCACGTATTGCCTGCCCTTTTCCGTCAGGCCGCCGCCGGTAACATTGGAGCCGGTGAGCACATTGGACTCATTCCATCCCAGAGTGGAGATACGGAAACCGATCTGATGCAGGTTTTCCAGCAGCTCCGGGTCAAAATCAAAGCCCGCCGGGCCTTCGATGGTGAGAATGGCGGACATCTTCCCCGCCTCCCGGTTGGCCTCCACCTCGTCCGCCGTATAGGCGAAGCGGATCAGGCGCTTGTTTTTATCCACCTCCCGCTGGATGGTAGCCAGCTCCCGCTCAAATACCAGCACGGGAGAAATTCCGAACCGCTCCTGCATCATGGGGGTGGTGTAGCAGGCGAAGCACTGACAGTAGCCCCCCAGCCGGGCGGCACGCTCCAGATCGATGTGGAAGATATTCTTCTTCAGGCTCCCCGCTTCGTTGACCGTCTCGCCAAGCAGGGCCAGAGCCGTATCGCAATGTAGATCAAAAACAGGTATGTTCATTGAAAGGCATCCTCCAAATGGTTGATCTCCGGGTTTGCGGTCTGGGTCCCCTGGGGCGCGTAGATCTCGATCACATCGAACCGGGGCTGAAGCTCCGTGGGATGCCAGGAAAGGTACAGCGCCGCCGTGGAACAGATGCGGTTCTGCTTCCGCCAGTCCACGAATTCCCGCGCCTGGGCAAACGCCGCATCCTTGCGCAGCTTTACCTCCACAAAGACCAGATAGCTTCGGTTGGCGGCGATCAGGTCGATCTCCCCCACCCGGCAGCGGTAATTTACGGCAACGATCTTATAATGCTTCCGGCGCAGGTATTCCGCCGCCGCAGCCTCGCCCCAGGCCCCCAGCAGATTACTTCTGCTCATAGAACTTTTTCAGGAAACTCCTGCGATGGATGAGGCACGGGCCGTACTGCTCCAGAGCGGCATAATGGGCGCGGGTGCCGTAGCCCTTGTGAATGTCGAAGCCGTACTGGGGGTAGAGCTCCGCCTGGCGGAGCATAAAGTCGTCACGGGTCACCTTGGCCAGCACGGAGGCGGCCGCGATATTGGCGCTGAGGCTGTCGCCCTTAACTACCGTTTTCACCGGGAGGCCAAAGTCCTTTTCCCGGTTGCCGTCGATCAGGGCCAGGTCTGGCCGGAGCTTCATCTGAACCAGGGCCCGCTCCACGGCCAGGAAGGTGGCCTGCAAAATATTGATCTCGTCGATCTCCTGCTCGGTGGCAAAGGCGATGCCGTAGGCCAGGGCCTGCTGGCAGATCAGGGGAAACAGCTCCCGGCGGCGCTTATCGGTGAGCTTTTTGCTGTCGTTCAGCCCGGGAATGGCGCAGTGGGGCGGCAGGATCACCGCAGCAGCGCATACCGGGCCCGCCAGCGGGCCGCGCCCGGCCTCATCGACGCCGCAGATGGTGCGGAAGCCCGCGGCATACTGCTCGTCCTCAATTTCCCACATGGTTATTTCCATTATCTCACATCCTCCGGCATTTCCAGGGTGAATTTGCCCAGCTTGCCGCTGCGGAATTCGTCCATCAGCACCTTTGCCATCCGCTCAGTGTGCACCTCGCCGCCGCGCAGCAGCAGGCCGCGCTTCCGGCCTGCCATCTCCAGCAGCTCATAGCCGGGGGTTCTCTGCTCTGCCTCCACTTTGTAGCGGTCGGCCAGCACTTGGGGATAGTATTTCAGCAGCAGCTCCATCAGGCGGCAGGAAAGCTCCTCGATATCGATGACGCCCTCCTTCACCGCGCCGGTGTAGGCCAGCATCATGCCCACCTGAGGATCGTCGAATTTGGGCCAGAGGATGCCCGGCGTGTCCAGCAGCTGAAGGCTGGGATCCACCGTGACCCACTGCTTGCCCCGGGTAACGCCGGGGCGGTTTTCCGCCTTTGCGCCCTTGCGGCCGGATATCTGATTGATCAGGGTGGATTTTCCCACATTGGGGATCCCCACCACCATCACCCGCAGGGGACGGTTCATGCCCCGGGCTGCGTCCCGCTCCAGCTTTTCGACACAGGCTGTCCGGGCCGCCGGGGTGAACTCATTGATTCCCTGGCGGCTTTTGCAGTCGGTGGCCAGCACGGCCATTCCCTTGCCTTTAAAATAGTCCCGCCATTTTCTTGTGGCGGCGGGGTCGGCCAGGTCCATCCGATTAAGGACGATCATCCGGGGTTTGCTGCCGCAAATGGAATCAATATCCGGGTTACGGCTGGAAATGGGGATGCGGGAATCCACGATCTCGCACACGGCGTCCACCTGCTTCAGGTCCGCCTCGATCTGGCGGCGGGTCTTGGTCATGTGGCCGGGGTACCACTGAATGTTCATGTTCTCCGTCATGCAATTGCTCCAATGCGGTCAAAATCCCGGGCCTGGTCTCCCTTCATGCCCGTGCCGGGGTACATCAGGAAAATCACCTTGCCCAGTACCTCCCGCTTGTCCACCTGACCGATCTGAGTGGAGCGGCTGTCCTTGGAGTTGTTGCGGTTGTCACCCATGACAAACACATTGCCTTCCTCCACTACCTGCGGAAAATCGCTGCCCTCCCTCAGCGTGGTCAGGGTCTTGGTGTACGGCTCATCCAGCGCCACGCCGTCCACATAGACGATGCCCTCATTAAAGTCGATGTCCACGGTCTGGCCCTCGGTGGCGATGACGCGCTTGACGATGGGCTTGCCGTTGTCATAAGCCTGCTTGCTGACCACTACAATATCCCCATAGCTGGGATCCTTATAGAACATGTTGCCGACAAGGAGCATATAATCCCCGTTCAGCAGCGTATTTTCCATGGAGGGGCCATCCACCACGATGACGCGCAGAAACAGCATCAGCACCGCCATGACGATGACGAGCATGAAGATCATGTCATGCAGATACAGCGCCACATTCTGCTGCCAGGTATATTTCACTTTCTTTTTTTTGTCCGCTTTTTTGTCCTGCCCGGCCTTGCCGAACATGCCCGCAAGCTTATTATGTGCATTCATCTGAATCCACGTCCTTTCATAAAAGGCATATTTCGCATTGCTGTTTACTATATCACATTTCTTTTGATAATTCCACCCAATGCCGGAAAATTTTCAAATTTTTCCTGGAAATATAAAAAGAGAGGGACAAAGCCCTCTCTTTTTATTTCGGTTGGAATTACACGTTCTCCTTGATCTTGGCAGCCTTGCCGAAGCGACCACGCAGGTAGTACAGCTTCGCGCGGCGAACCTTGCCCTTGCGGACAGTTTCGATCATCGCAACATTGGGAGAATGCAGGGGAAAAACCTTCTCGCAGCCCACACCGTAGGAGATGCGGCGGACGGTAACGGTCTCGCCGATGCCGCCGTGCTTCCGGGCAATGACGGTACCCTCGAAGACCTGGATACGCTCACGAGAGCCTTCCTTGATGCGAACGTGCACACGAACGGTGTCGCCCACCCGGACTTCGGGCAGTTCTTCCTTCATGTACTGGCTGTTCAGAGCCTTAACAAGATCCATTTCTTTGTCCTCCTTAAATATTAGGCGTTCATGCTCACGTTCACGCGGCAGAGGACTCACCTTGATTTCAGACCGATTTATTCTAGCATAGGTTTTTTAGAAAATCAAGCACTTTTTTCTCATTTTCCTGCTCTCTTTATCAGCTGATAGGCAAAGCGGTAGGGATCGTACAGTCCGTGGGTCAGGACGAACAGCCACAGGTCTCCCCGCCTGGTGGCGGAGACGTAGCTGCCCCTGGCAGCCCTCACCTTGCAAAGCAACTCTTTTTCCAGATCGCGGTATTTGCGGCCCGGGCAGGCAGCCAGCAGCTCCAGCATGTTCATCCACGCCTTCAGGCGCATGTTCTGCGCCGCGCCCAGGAGGGCCGGAAAATCCCGCTGGATGATCTCATATTTCAGGTCGGCCACCCGGAAGATATCGAAGTATTTTTCCGAAAAGGCGGCTCTGGACGCGCCGGTGGGGACCACGTTATAGCGGTAGATCACCTGATCCACCCCCACAAAGCGGGGCTGCTTGCACAGCAGGCAGAAGAGGAAGAAGCTGTCCTCATTGATACGGATATCCCGCCGAAACCGGGTGTCGCCGATGACGGCGCGGCGGTAGAGCTTTCCCCAGGCGGAATAGGTCAGAGGATGATCCCCCAGGGAGCCGGAAACCCCTTCTTCCCCATTCCAGACGAAGCGGCTTTGCGGATGGTTCCACGCAAAGCTGTCCTGGGTGGATTTCCCGGCGGCAATATCCGCCCCGGTCTGCCGCAAGGCATCCAGGAGGGATGTCATGCACCCGGGCATCAGTTCATCGTCGGCATCCAGGAACATCACATACTCGCCCCGGGCGCGTTCGATCCCCGCGTTTCTGGCAGCGGAGACGCCGGCATTCTGCTGGTGATGGGGCTTGACGCGCCCATCCGCCGCGGCCAGCTCGTCGCACAGCGCGCCGGAGCCGTCGGTGCTGCCGTCGTCGATCAGCAGCAGCTCCCAGTTCTGATGCTCTTGACGCTGCACGGAGGCTACGCAGGCGGGCAGATATTTTTTCGCATTATAGGCCGGGACGATCACGCTGATCAAAGGAGCTTCCATGGACGGCACCGCCTTCTTTCATCATATACCACGATTATACCGCAAAAAGGGAAAACACGCAACCAAATTGTAAAAACTCGCCGGTTTCACCGGCACACCGCGCAAACCGCCCGCTCAGGAGCCGGCGGAGCAGTAATGCCGCACCCCCCGCCGCCAGACGGCATAGCAGGGAAGAAGGAACCACAGGGACGCAATGGGAAACAGGCCATAAATCCAGCCGCCCCGCCCCGTCAGATAGCGCAGGGGCCAGGTCTGCACCATGGCCATGGGGATGACGCAGGTGGTGAAAAAGAGGATGCCCCGGCCATAAATATCGAAGGGAAACTGGCTGTAAGTGCGGATGCCGTGGGTGAAGATATTGAAAAGCTCAAGCCCCTCATAGGTATAAAAGCACAGCGCCGCGTACAGCAGGAACGCACCGAAGAACAGCAGGCTGCCGCATAGGATCATACTCAGCAGCACCAGAATTCTTGCGGCATTCCATGAGATGGCCACCGCGCGGACACCGTAGAAAATAACCAGAAAGCTCAGCAGCGTATCCGGCAGCGCGTCCAGACGGATGTCCTGACAAACCGTCTGAAAAATCAGCCCTCTGGGGCGCACCATCAGCCGGTCAAAGCTGCCCTGGCGGACGATGTGGTCAAAGCGGTCAAAGCCGCGGGCGAAGCATTCAGCCAAGGAAAAAGCCGTTTTCACCACGCCGAAGCCCAGCAGCACCTCACCGGCGGTGTACCCCGCGATGCCCCCAAAGCGCCACAGCATGACATGGATGCCCAGGAGGCTATTGACCGTGAGCAGAATGCGCCCGATGCAGCGCAGGAAAAACGCGCCGGGATAGGCCATTTCACTTTTCAGGTGAATGGCAAAGAATTTTAAGTACAGTTTCATCCTCTCACCCTCCCGCAATGACGACTCTGCGCAGCCCCCACCGCAGCAGGCAGCAGCCAAGCCCGGTAATGCACAGGCACCAGAAAAGCTGCAAGCCGACGGCGGAAATACACGCCATTCCAGCAATATCCCCGCCAAAAATCCGCAGGGGGACATTTTGCAGGGAACCGAATGGACTTTTCTCCGCAATACTGCGCAGAATTGGAGGGAAGAACGGAAGCGGAAGCAAATCCCCGGAAAAAGCCTCGGTCAGCGCCGCAAGGAAAACGGTAATCGCCCGATAATCCGTCAGGAAAAAGGCCGCGCCATAGCACACCAGCTCGATCGCCACACACAGCCAGAGAGTGAGCAGTAGCGAAAGCAGGAACATGCCAAAGGCGGAAGCGGGAACGGTCAGCCGCAGGCCGTAGGGCGCGGGAAGGAGACTTCCCACCAGCAGCACCAGGGCAAAGCGAAGCGCGGCCCGGCTCAGGCGGCTGCCGAAGCTGCGGGCGCTCCACATGGCGTAGAGATTCGAGGGACGGATCAGCTCATAGGCCACCGCGCCGGACTGGATGGACTGGAACAGCTCAAAATCCCACCCCGTCACGATCCAGACGCTCAGCGTCGCCTGCTGAACCCACACATAATTGCTCAGCGCCTGCATGGACATGGGAAGCCTCTCCGGCGCGTATCGGTAAAAGGCCCGGAACATAAGGATCTCCATAAGCCCCCAGAACAGCTGGGTGCATATCCCCGCCCAGGCCGCCACCCGGTATTGCAGGCCGGAGGTGAAGCGGATGCGGAAGAAGGAAAAATACTGCTTCATGCCGCACCTCTCAGATCCCGAACCGGCGGTAGAGATCCGCAACGGATTCCTCGGTGGACAGGTTCTCCCCTGCCATGGCGCGGATCTCCTCGATGGAGCCGTCCAGCAGGAGCTGGCCCTTGCCGATCAGCAGGACGCGGTGACAGAGGGCATCGATATCCTGCATATCGTGGGTCGTAAGGATCACGGTGAGTTTTCTTTCGCGGTTTTCGCTCTGGATAAACTCCCGCACCTTCAACTTGGACACGGCGTCCAGGCCGATGGTCGGCTCGTCCAGGAATAGGATCTCCGGGCTGTGCAGTAGGGAAGCCGCGATCTCGCAGCGCATCCGCTGCCCGAGGGAGAGCAGGCGCACCGGCGCATTGAGGAAGGGCTGCAAATCCAGCTGCTCCGTCAGGCGGCGCAGATTACTCTGAAACTCTCCCCTTTCCACCCGGTAAATATCCCGCAGCAGCTGGAAGGATTCGATCACCGGCACATCCCACCAGAGCTGACTGCGCTGCCCAAAGACAACGCCCAGCTTCGAGACGTACTTCTTCCGATCCTCCCAGGGCACCATGCCGTTTACGGTGCATTCTCCGCTGTCCGGCCGCAGAATGCCGGAGAGGATCTTGATGGTGGTGCTCTTCCCTGCCCCGTTGGGGCCGATGTAGCCGACGATCTGGCCATCCGGGATGGTAAAGCTCATCTCCTTCAGCGCGTGAATTTCCGTGTAGTCCCTGGTAAACAGGGCCCTCACAGCGCTGCCGATGCCCGCCTCCCGCTTGCGAATGCGGTAGGTTTTGCTGATTCCTTTCATTTCGATCATTTTGTTTTCTTCCTTTTTCATATCTCCACAGCGTTCAGGCCAGAGGATGACATTGGGAACCATCTTGGTCTTAAAGGCACATTGGGAGATACTCTGCCGAAAAAAAGCCGCCCGGTGGTCACGAGCCATTCCGGGCGGCAGGCAAAATACCCTCTTTTCGCAGGAAAAGGAAGATTATTTTACCATGCTATTCAGGAAAAATCAATATAAACGCTGACATTTATCCTATGGCAACACCGCACAATTTGGCAAGAAGCCCCAGCCTGGATTTTTGGCTCAAT
>ENA-OUQF01000480-OUQF01000480.1-human-gut-metagenome-genome-assembly--contig:-NODE-480-length-30095-cov-6.336252_pt1 | contig 30095 bp, 30 predicted proteins | sample MGYA00237947_ERZ548826 | MGnify/ENA primary metagenome ERZ548826 (study PRJEB26490, sample SAMN05194701) | human gut metagenome | biome: terrestrial biome; feature: human-associated habitat; material... | reverse complement strand
AATAAATACACTAATATTCTTCTGGTGAATACCATTGGTTCCTGTTGAACTCAAAAAATCATCTTTTCTCAAAGAACTATTAATTGTATCTTTATCATGTACAATAGTTTCTTTTTCTTCAACAACCACAGTATCATCAAACACATTATTTTGTGGTATTTTACCTACTGTTTCAAATAAATGTTTATTAATATCATGAGATAATTCTTCCCCATTATCTTTTTCATCAAAACAAGGTGTAGTAACCTCACCTATAGTAGAATTATACTCTGCAGTTTCACTATCTTTATCCGAAGGAACATATGATGCAAAGCTAATTCCTATTTTTTGATTTAATATCTCATCTGCTGTACTGTCAAATGCATCTTTTAAATCATTTATAAATTCATCAGCTGTTTGATATCTACTTGAACTATCAGAGATTGATTTAACAATAACTTTTCCTATCAAGTCTCCACCAATGCTTGGATAATTTGGAATCTTCCCCATCATTCTCATTTCAAATGCATTATCTTCATCCTGTGAAAAATACTGATTAGGAAATGGTGGGAGAAATGGATTTCTATTATAATTCAGTAATCTATAAAGTACTATTCCTAAAGAATACAAATCTACTGATTTTGAATAACTTTCTTTTCCAAGATAGACTTCTGGTGCAAGAAAGTTTGGTGTGCCTTTTAATGATTCAGCTTTTGAACTATCGTTTAATACTTTTGAGACACCAAAATCACCAATTTTGTATTCTCCTTCACTAGATACAAAAATATTGTCATCTTTTATATCTCTGTGAATAATACCATTTTCGTGACACAATCGAAGTCCTTTCAATACCTCTAACCCTAATTTAATAACATCTTTAACTCTAAAATCATTTTCCTCAAGATAATCTTCTAATGGTGTAAGATATTCCATCAATATATATATATCATACCTTGTAGGTGAATGAGATGCCGTAATATCATTCTCATAATATCTCACAATGTTCTGTATTCCCTTATCAGATAAACTGTTAAGTATTCTTATTTCTGAAACAATATTATTAAGCATTTGAGAAAAAAAGTTTTCAGCTTTTGAAACATCTCCTCCCATTGAATTTAGTACTGAATAATACTGTTTTTCGCTAGGAATAGTTATATGTTTTAATGCTCTAACATATTGCCCTGAAACATTTGATTTAACAACTTTATAAACTGTAGCAAAGGCTCCTGATCCTATCTTTTCAATTACTGTATATCCTAGAATATTCTTCCCTACCAGATTTGTTTGCCCCATAAAATCACTTCCTTATTGGTATTAATATTACAGTTATATTATCAGCATTATTTGTTAATGCTGCTTCCTCAACTAATCTTTTCCCAATATCTTCTAAATTCTTTTCTAAATTGAATATCTGCATAATTCTACAATCTGTTAAAGCATCATATAGACCATCACTACATAGCATAAGAACTCCTTCATCCATTTTTGGATAATAAATATCAGCACTCAAATTATATCCTGGCTGATTATAGCCTATATATCTGCTTAAATTCTTTCGGGCGGGAAAGTCTCTTAATTCCTTTCGCGTCAATATTCCGAGATCTATCAGTCTTTGTCCTTCAGTATGATCTTTTGTAATCTGAGCAATCCCATCACTTTTAACACAATATGCGCGACTATCTCCGATATTCAAAATTGCATATTCATCTTTGTAGATTATCAAAAGTACTAATGTTGCCCCCATACCTTGTAAATCTGAATTTTTATGACTTAAGGTAACTATTTCATTGTTAATTTCGAATATAATGTTTTGAATATACTCTAAAATTTCTTCAATTGAGTTTAACTTCAGTACATCATTACTAGCTAAAGCAATTTTGCTAATACACATACGACTAGCTACTTCACCTGCATTATGACCACCCATACCATCGCTTACAGCAAAAATTTGAATATCAGAAAAACTATCACCACATATAAAATGCAAATGATTATCTTCCATCTTTTTTTGTACTTCAACTGACATATATTGTCCGTTTAAATAATAGTTATCTTCATAATTCAATCTTTTCCCAATATGAGAACAACATATAAACTTACCCATTCTTAGCCCTCATTTCACAATACCAATTTTAAATTTTTTGTGTATTCAAGACTTCTGTTCTAATAATTACTTATCCTTTAAGTTATAAATAATATCCATAGCCTTAATAAAGGATTCTCTTTCTGGATTTGTATATCCCAAAAAGATAATGTCATTAATATCCTCATGATCAAATAAAAAATTTGTATCCTGTCCTAGATAACCTTCCGGATAAGGAACAGCTAAATAATCATAAGTTTTATTTTCGCTTTCTTTTACTTGCATAATACCAATAATCATTAATTTCTTTGTTGCATCTTTTAACAGAACAACACTTCCTATAGGCAATAAATTAATCATATTTCCTCCAGTCACTTTACTATTTAAAATAATTTGCTAACCAATTTGCAAAATTTGTTGCTAAAATTTTATATCCTTCAGCAGCTTTTTCAGTATAACTCATATCTGAATTTCCATTACCACCACTAATAGTATCAACCACTGTATATATAAGTTCATCCACCCCATCGGTAAAACCATGTCCTATACCATGGATACCAGCAATTGCTACATCTACTCCAGTTGCACCAGTATCATTAAAATCCCATTTCCCATCAGAAGAATATTTTTCTATACTACGAAATAGCTGTTCCCCTGATTCAATACCGGCCTCAGTAATAGCCTTATAAACATCCATTGCACTCCATGGTCCTGCTTTAATATTTATTAAACTATTAGCATCCTTCAAGTGTTTCAAAGCATATGAAGATTCTATTACCGAAAAAACACTTTTTCCGCTATCAAGATAATCTGCAATAATACTTTCCCATTTTTTTTGATCTAAGTCCTTACTTGCAGAGAATAAATCACCAATAAGTGCTAAAACATTACCTGAAAGACTTACCGCTTTAACTTTTTTTTGTGCTTCATTTGTAAAAATTCCAGTTATTGCCTTACTATACTTACCAACATAAAAATCATATATAGACTCCCACACTTGAATGCTTGAATTAGCTAGATAGCACCAATCCTTAGCGCCTGTAAGTCCCTTTTTATCTCCACACAAAAATTTATGCAAGTTCTCCAAATACTCTAAAAAATCCTTACTAAGACCAGCGGTATCATTATCCAAAATCTTTTGATCAAAAAAAGATATTGTTTTTAAAAATTCAATATAATCCGGTTTATAATCTTGAACATTTAGTTCCTTAACAGTAATTATCACTTTTTTGTCGTTATTATCAGTATCTAATCTCGAATATTCCGCACAAGCCTCTTCTATAAATTTACTATATGTTTTTAATGTGCTTGTGTACTGTTCTAATTTATTAGATATACGCAGTGCATTTCTATTTATATCAGATTGAAAACGAATATCCCAATCAAGATTATGAACAGTATTTTTAAAATCAATTTGAATAGTATCAATATTAGAGGACACTCTTTTGCAAGACTCACTCATATTATTAAAACCTGAAAAATCAACAAAAATTCTAGACATAAGTCAAACCTCCTTTCTATTAGATACTCAGAAATTCAATTTTAAAGTAACTGACGTCTATACTTAAAATGGCTTACCTTGTTCTTGTGCCTTTGCTATTCCAAAAAGTTCTGTTTCTTCATAACTCTCTGCAGCTTGATTAAGAAAATCACTATATGCTTTTATATCTTCAACAATAACATCAAATGTATTTTGCATGTTTGCAAATTGTTTCTTCTCGGTTTCTATAGTTTTTCCTTTCATTTTATTAGCTGTAACTGTTACTTCCATCAACATTTCTGCATATAAACTCTGTATAGTTCTCGCAGCATTTTCTAATGTTTTAGCCTTATCACGCATAACGCTTGAATCTACTACTACCTGTGCCATAATAATTTATCTCCTTTTGCTAAATAATAATACTATTTCCCTGAGCTGAGTGAACTAGCTCTACTCTTAACACTATCTTCAACACTTCTTACTTTTTTTGAATACTCACGAAGAAACTCAACATAGTTATTCAGTGATTTTTCTACTGCTGTGAAATCATTTCTATAACCTTCTAATCTTTGATTAAATACATCACTTGCTTGTCCTTTATAAGTCACTCTAAGATCAGCAGTTGCTGTATAAATACTGTTATATGCTTTAGTAAATTCTGTGATTTTTTCTTGAATTCTATTTGCAGAAGATTCAAGTTCTTCTGGTGTAACATCAAATACTGTAGTTGCCATAAAAATTCTCCTTTTCAATTTTTTAATGTCCTTGTTTTAAAACAATAGCTTTACTTATTAAATCAGAATCTGCTTGCTGAATTTTATCAGCGCACACTTTAATTGTAGATGACAAATTAACCATCTGTAATCTTGTTTTTTCCATTTCTTCTCGTAAATGAATAATGTTTTTTATAAATGCTTCTGCCGCTTCACCTCTCCATACTTGTCGACATTCTAATTCCATTTGATATAACATCTGAATCTGTTTGGATAAAGCTTCTGCTTGGTTCATAATATAGCCAGCCTGCGTAATAACTTTTGAATAATTAACTCTATATTTCATATATATTTATCACCTACTTTTTAGATCAACAATAATTCAGATCCATCTGATATATCTAATTGAGCCAAACTACATTCAAAACGTAATGCTTTATTATCACTCAAATCAAAAAGCATAGCATTTGTATAGTTATCTAAGATTCCATACTCTGAACTTAATATCTTTATAATTAATTTTTGAACATTCATTACTGACATATTAATAGGAACAAGAAAGTCGTATGCAGCATCAAGTGCAGGCACTCTCACTGTAATAGATATTGTATCCATAAACATTACCACCTTATCTCAATATTCTTTCCTTTAAAACTGACATAGCATTTCTCTCCATCAGCATTTTTTATAATAGGAGCATTTTCAATTTTTGTAGATGCAATTTCATAACTTTGTGGACAGAATATATAATTATCGGCATGAACAATTAATGACATGTATAATCGATCATTGCTCTTATTTCCTTCAACATTAAAACCACATATAAAATAAATTCCATATTTAGGATCATTAATATAATGAAGTACTTTTCTCATAAATGCGGCCTGCTCATCAGTTATCATTTCAAAAAAATCGTTAAATTCAGGGATAAGAATAAATATCTTCTGGTGTTGTAAATCAGATTCTTCTAAACGTCTATTTAGTTCTGATCTGATTTCTTCAATAAAATCATTAAAGGCTTCACTTCCATTTAAATATCTAATTCTAGATTGTTTATCTGCAATATTCTTCAACATGTAATTACTATCAATTACAAATGCTATTCTATCCTCATATTTAAGAATATCATCTACAATTGTTTTATAAACTTTAGATAAGTCATAAGTTGAATCTGCGCATATACATACTTTATACTCTTCAGACAAATCAATCCCATATTCTAATCCATTTGATTTTGAACTTCCAAGAACTAGATTTTTAGCTTCGCTTATTATTGATTTAGGAACCATGGCCTCTTCTGATGAAGTATAAATATTAGTATTAATTTCAGTGACTACATTTGACTCTTCTTCCTTCACTCCATCTAAATTTTGAGGTACATATCCATTCCATCTTGATGCTATTACCATATACTGATTTTTTATATCTATTAAACGTTGAGCCTCATTCCCTTTACCATTAGCTATAGCAGTTTGAAATTCAATAACCTCACCATTTATTAGAGTGATTCCTCTACCTCTTATATCTTCAGGAATAATTTGTGAACGCTTAGATAAAATATCCATATAACTGCTTGGATCATTCATTTTGAATGTTATATTTGTAGCAATATGATCAGTAACTTTATAATAAATAGAATTTCGTGTACTTCCCGTAAGAACAAAATATATTCCAAATGTTTTACCAAAACTAATTAAATCAGTGAAACTATCGGCTATATTTAAATATTGTTCTCTAAATGATGCGTAATTATCTATCAAAACGAGGATAGCAGGAATTTTCTTTTTACAAACTGCACGATAATCTGAAAAAGTTCCACAATTATTTTTTGAGAAAAGATTTTTACGATCTTCAATTATTCCCTGTAAAACATACATTAGATCTAAAATCTTGCTTTCATCATCTGCAAAAACAACTCCGCCTGTATGTGGCAGTACTGAAAGATAATTAAGATTTCGACCTCCAAAGTCCATTGCATATATATTTAGTTCTTCTGGGGTATACCCTTGTTTGATAATCATAGAATAGACTAAAGTTTGAATAAATGTTGTCCTTCCTGTTCCACTAGCACCATATAATGCAACGTGCCCATTTTTAACAAAATCTATACTAAATGGTTTTTGCTCTTGAGTTTGAATATAATCAGCTAACCCGACTATCGCATCACACAATCCTTTTTTATCACTACTTAATGAACTCAATACTACAGTTTCTGGAAGAACATCCAGCCATAAAGGTTTTGCTGCTAAGTTCTTTTTTGTTCCAATAGTCACAATTTCTGAAACAATCGCTTCAAGTTGTGATTTATCAGAATCAGTTTTAGGAAAATCAATCTTAGAACTATAAATAGGCTGAGATGTATTATCAGTCATATGAACAGTAATATCCTCATCTTTTATATATGTGTCAGTTGGGATATACTTTGCCCCACTATATCCTGATTGCATACATTCATATATTTCATCATATCCAACTTGCAAATACAATCGACCTGGATTTTTAATTTTTGCCGCATCAGGTTTATTAAGCATATCAACACTATCTTGTTTATCTGCAACCTTCAGGCACACTTTAAATCTAGAATTGCTCATAATCTGTGGATCAACTATGCCTCCTGGCTTTTGTGTAGCTAGTATTAAATGTATTCCCAAGCTACGACCAACTTGAGCTATATCAATTAGTTTAGTTAGAAATTCTGGTTGCTGTTTTTTTAATTGGGCAAATTCATCTATAATAATTACCAGATGTGGTAATGGTGTAATTAGTCGCCCACCCTTGTAATATCTCTGATAGGAGTTTATATCAATTTTATCAACTCCAAGTACTGAAGCTGCACTATTAAACAAATTCTGACGATACTTTATTTCTGCGTTTAAAGATACTAACGCTCTATAAAGTATATTACCTGACAAATTCGATATAGTTGCTGATAAATGTGGAAGCGCAGGAGCAAAAGGCTTCTTCATAAATGGTCTTGCCATATCTCCTCCCTTGAAATCTATTAACACAAACGCCACTTCATTAGGACTATAGTTTATTGATAATGACAAAATGAGTGCTTGTAAAAATTCACTCTTACCAGATCCTGTCGTTCCTGCAACTAACCCATGGCATCCATGATATGCTTCATGTAAATCTAAACTAAATACTTCTCCACCTGAGACAACTCCAATTGGCGCAGCAAGAGACTTATCAGAATGATTATTATCCCAATGACTTTCTATATTCAATTGGCCAGTATTTCCTACCTTATACATTTCTAAAAATGATATGCGATCAACAATTCCCATTGCACGTAAGTCTCTTTTTATAGGCAATCTTGATAATTCCTTTATAAAAGAATGTACTTGCTTATTTTCTATTTGATCAAGAGAAAACGGAATAAACTTATTAGCATTCTTATTTTTTATATAATAGCCCGTAGAATTTTCATCACTTTGAATAATTGTCTTGCATGCTTTTGGTAATTTTGTAATATCTCCATATGCGAATATAGTTGTAATTCCAACATTATTTCCATCATTCATGTATCTCAACAATGATTCTTTTTCAATCAAATAAGAATCTGTTACAATAATTACAAAATGAGGTATATATTTGTCTTTTCCTGATTTAGTGTTATATCTTTCTGTAATTATCCCATTAATAGTATTTAAAACTAGATGTGTTTCATCAGGATTTGTAGCATAAAATCTCACTTTTTTATCATCACTCCACATATGAGGTATATTTTTATAATCCTTAAAATTATAAACACACTTATTTGAAGCCAAAACAACAAGTTTAACCTCATCATATGAGTGAAGTGCAACTACATTAAGAATCAACTCTTCAAGAATAATTCTTATATTTTTCTGATTTCCTATTATCCCTATTGTTTGGTTATGTAAAATATCCAGCGTTATAGGGACATTTTTTAATGTGCTATATTTTTTTGACAATTCAGCTGGCAGTTCACGAAGAGAATCCTCATGTAAATTAAAACCCTGTTTTGGGATTTTTAATTCAACCCCAAAAGGCCTATCCCCTAAACCTAGTCGTATATCCAAAAAATCCTCATCTTCATATGAGCGTTCCCACAAATGAAGTCTACTACCTTCATCTTTAAGCATAGAACATAAAATATCAGGCGATGGGCATAATATATTATTTAAAATTCGTATAGAGCGATCTTTTTTTTGAATTAAATTGTTTTCTATATTTGAAATATATTTTATATAACTTTCTTTTCTTTGATTTTCCGCTTCATCAATACTTTTTTTCTGATTTTTCTTAAGTAAATACGGCCATAATACTGAGCCTATCAATGATCCAACTGCCATAACTCCACTTGTAATAACAGTTACAATTTGACCACCTCTTATAGCGTTTATAAGAGTAACACATAAACTTCCAAGCATCACTAAAGCCATAGTAACACTAGGTCCTATAGTCAATAAAATTGGAGTCTTATCTAAAGTAACAGGATTCGGAGGAGCATCAATTTCTATCACATCATTATCTAATGATTTTAAAATACGTGGTGTAGTGACAAAATACTTTATATTTTTATTAGTAATTGGCATCTTTAGTGGAAAAGAATTCGTTAATGTTAGAGTATTATTCGTCTTTAAATGACGTACAGCGATAAAATCCCCCATGTAAATAATAGAAAGGCCCATGATGTAAACTTCGTCAAATAAATTCAATTTATGTGAATGGACTAAATATCCATTTAAATAGACCCCTACACTACGTTTCAAGTCTTCTATCGAGGTTTCACCATTACTATCCACATGAATAGCAACATGCTTTTCTCGTGAAACAAAGTCATTTAATCCGTAAGATATATCATTAGAAGAACTACGCCCAATAAATATATTTGTATTTTTTTCTAAATTATATTTATCATATCCTACTTGAATATCTGAAGTGGCTACAAACAAAACTTTAATGATTGTATATTTATCAGTGAATGTATAATAGTCTCCACTCGAAATAGTACTTTGATTACAAGGTGCTCCATTCAATAATACTTCATAATCAGTACCAAGATCCTTTTTGAATATATACGAACCATTTATTTCTTCCTGAAAAAAAGGAATTGAAAATTTAACAGGAAGGCCTAATGTCTGAATATAATATTGATTTGTTTTATTTTTTATTAGCTCACTTAACAATTTTGTAAACATTCGATTTTCAACAAAAAAAGTCACTAAATAATCACATCTCTTATTGTCTGTTCTCATTATTTAACCTCCCATACTAATTATCAATTACAATTTACAACCACAATTTCCACAAAACTTCATACCTATTTTATTTTCAAATCCGCATGAAGGGCATTTTAAGGAAACGAGTGATTTCCCACACTCTCCACAGAATTTCATTCCTTCTGGATTCTCAGCACCACAATGCGGACAAATAATAGTAGTAACTAATTTATTGCCACAATTCCCACAAAATTTCATTTTTGAATTGTTTTTAGATCCGCACTGTGAACAAATAATCATATCTTCTTGTTTCGTATTAATATTTTGTCCAATATCTGAAAATACATTTCCAATGTGTCCTGCAGCACCCAGACCAATCCCCATTCCTATACCTGCATTAGCAATATTACCAGAGGAAGGATTTTCAGCTAATCTTTCTAGAATATCGAAGGAACGACGTTGCTGATAAAAACTATCCCCTAAAGCAAGCTCTTCTTTATACTCACGTAATTTTTCATATTCTTCCGGATTAGGTGCAATTGATTCACAATAGAAATTTATAAGTTCAATACCAAAACTATCAAATTCCTCATTTAATTCTTCCATAAATGAATTTGAAAGTTCTGATAAAAATTGTGTTATTTCCAAAAATGAAATTTGTTTCTCTATCATAAATTTAGCTGTAACTGTTTTTATTTTTGCATTAATTAATCCATTAAAATATCTCAATATCTTTAGAGAATTAACTGTTGTTCCATTGGGAATAGCACCAATTATTTTTGATACAAACAAACGAGAATCAAGAATTCTGATTCCATATTGTCCACGAGCACCAATATTTAAAATCAGACCATATTTAGGGTCTTCTATAGGAATAGGAGTAGAAGTCCCCCATTTCATATCAAGATTTGCCACCTTATTAACATAATAAATCTCAGCTGAAAAGGGTGTCTTTCCACCAAATGGCAAGTTGACAATTTTATTTAGTATAGGCAAATTTCCAGATGACAAAGTATGCGTTCCCGGCCCAAATAAATCTAATGCTTTTCCTCCTTTATAAAACAATGCTTCTTGTCCCTCATTAACAATTAATTGTGAACCTAAAACAAATTCTTCCGAAGGACATTTATAAATCATCCACTGGTTATTATTTAAATTCCCATCATATTTTATTCTGTCAATAATAGCCATTTTGTTCGCCTCTTTCCATTTATATAATTTAAATCATTTTTTTTAGTTCGCAGCAGAAAGCATGATAAGGTTTTTCTTCAGATAAATTATCTATATATTTCATTACAGTATTCTTAGCATTTTCGCTTTCATTTGACGCTAAAGTATATGATTTAATAAAAATATCTGCTACTTCCTGTGCAGGTGCTGGCAAACGCTTCTTAGAAAAGAACCCACCTTTTGGTTCACTCCATTTAGCACGTATTTTTCTAAACTTAGCTAATGCAAAATATGCTCTCCAATCATCAGGACAAAGATCAACAGCTAGCCTTGCAATCTCTGATTCATCACATCCTATAACTTCAGAAACAAGATTAAAAATATTAGACCTTTCATTTTCAGATGATAAATTATAAGTTCTAACTAAAGCACTTCTTACACTAGAATCTGGTAAATAATATGTCATACTAACAAACGTTTTTGTTTCCTGTTCTTCATTAACCGCAAGTCTATAGGCTTTGCGATAAGCAGGAATTATTGATAAATAGCCACTATTGTCTCCACCAGTAAGTGCAAATCCAAACCAACCATCCCAGCAGTTTGGATCTATATCAATTACATTTTTAAATTTACCATTAGCTTTATTATCATCACCTAAACCTAAAAGTTTATATCCATCACTCAATAATTCGTCAATGTCTTTTCCTTCATAACCATAAACATGTTTTGTTATATTCTGAGTGATTTTTTGAACAATTTGATCTTGTTTTATAACAAATTGTGAATAACAGTTTTCACATGTACCTATTTCATGAGTATTATCAAGAATGATGTTACCCCCACATTGTTCACAAATAAGTTTAATTTTAGCCATAAATAATTCCTCCTTAAAAAACAAAAGATAGAATAAGATAAATGCTCACAAATATCTCATTCCATCTTATAAAAAATTTATTCTTTGCTATCTGAAATAGAATTCTTTGTAGACTGATAGCCAGTATTAACAAGTTTAAGATTTAACTCTCCAAACGCATCTTCAGTAGCAGATCTAGCTGCCGCATAATATGCTCGACGTCTCTGCTGTTCAAATACATTTCCGATAGCCGCATCAAATGCAGCAACTGAAAACATTTTTTCTAAAACTAATAAATAAATCTCAACATATAAATAAGATCCAACCTTTGTGTTAGAAATAGCAATCTTTGCTTCATCATCTACATCAATAACAACACACTGTTTTTTTGTAGCAAAAACTGCACCAAGCAAACCACTTCCTCCTTTTAAAGTCTGAATTGTTGCTTTTAAAGGATAACTCTTTTTTTCTAACTGATTTAAGATACACTGTTCAAGTTGATCCCTTTTATCTCCCGCATTTTCAAAGATATAACTTTCGCTTACACCAGTAAAATTTGCTTTTGCCATAAATTTTTTCTCCTTATTATTTCAATCATATATTCCTAAGCAGTCTTATTAGTATTTACTGCTAAAGGTTCAATTAATTACTAGAATAATTTTCACATTTATTAGAATTCATAAACTAGATATGTATCAAGTTTATCATCATTCCATACTTTCGATTTCTAAATATGTAATATTTTGAAAATAAAGCGCACTTTATGTAAGAGCTAACATTTCCTGATAAAACATGCCTTCTAACATGTTATGAATAGCTATCTCTTTCCTATTAATCATGCTATCCCCTCTTTGGATTCCTTCTAATCCATTTATTTTTATTGTGGATACTCTTATATCGTAAACGTCAAATTATATAGTGTACCTAAAAGGGCGGTTAAATCATTTTCGATTTAATCGCCCTTCATTCCAAACTCTTCTTTACCTGTTCACTCCATAGAACGAATCAATCTTCTCTGGATGCTGAATGATATCAATCTGAAGCATTTTCGCTAGTATATATTCTATGTACTCAAAAGAATTAAACCTATTAGCTTTAGCAATCTCAATCATGTTGAATATTGACGCACTTACATCTGCTCCTTTGGAAGAGACCATGAACATCCAACTGTTTCGCCAACGATTGAGAATCTGCATGATACATAAACAGGCAACAATAAGGAAAATACATGGAATGTGTTCTAAATGGAACACTAAATTCTTTGAATGCATAGGTCTAATACCCTCAAAATGTTGATTTTACTACAAAATGTGGGGGAGTCCACTCTATAGAAAAGTACGTACAACATCAAATATAAAATAATAATGTTATTATGTGAATAAACACATTCAATAACTAACAGATCAAGATAAAGGACATTACACAAAAATAGAGATTAAAGAAAATGGACTATTCTTTCTCAAAATTTAGGAAACCCCTAGTTATTTTAAATTACCGAAACATGTTCAATACGCCTAAATTGAATTATAGAAAAATTTTTAAGACATGAGCCATATTATAATACGCACCATCCATATACACCAAAGCGATGATAGTACTATCCCAATAACACTCTTTATTGAATTCCATGCAGTATGAGAACTATCATTTCCAAATAAATCAGAAATGTTCCCTACAACAAAAAATAAACCTAACAAAAAAGAAAGACCAAACATTGAAAATATCGCAATCCCTAGAATAGTGTTTATAAGACCTCCCCATGCTTCCCAGGCACCATACAGAAGTATTCCTATACCTGCAATTACCCAGCCAGGGATTAATATCCACCAAATAAGATACAAAACACATTACCTCCTTTTTTAAGTATGCCTAATGAAAGTAAGTAAATGATATCATAAATTATTTAGCAAATTGTTTAAACGTCATTTTTAGTTGATATGTGGCTCTTTTAACATCGCAATTAGTTCACATTAATGCCTGCAATAAAGTAATTATAATTTTCTCTAAATTTCTTGTTTTGACTTCAATTAATTGGAAGTTCTAGATTGTCAAACAATCTAAACCTATCTTCTTCATCCCAACATGCATGAATCCCATTATCTAGTAAATTAAAGATAAGTGTTTGTAATACTAAAACACCTAGATAGAAATAATATGAGCGCTGTAAAGGGCAGCCATTTCTAACTGCCCTTTACAAGTGGAACCCTCAAAAATATTTAAAGCGAATTTTCTATTGACCCCCCTTAAAAATTAAAGGTTCCTCAAGATAACCCAAACATAAATTAAGTAAACAGTAAATTGGCAAGTTGCATGTATTAATAATGCACGTACAGTTTGATAAGGCTAAACTAATGATGAATTAGCCTACTTTATTGTAGAATTTATTGTTTATCTTTATTTTTCATATAAGACTGATATAGGGCATAAGCACTCAAAGTAAAGCCATCATCAATTTTACTTTTATAGAGCCAATCATCCATTTCATCCATGGGAACTTCTAGGATTTCCTTGATTCCTTCATGAATTTCATCTTTCTTCTGGTAAGATTCTATTTCAACTAAATATATGTTCACCAAATTGTTTGTAAGACCACTATCCGAAATTACTTGTCCAAGCAATTTAGGTTCTTCAAGAATACTTGCAGTCATTTCTTCGTTCAATTCTTTTATTGCATTTTCTATAGGAGACAGATAGTCCTCTGCAAATCCTCTCGGAAAGCTATATTGCATTTTTCTTGGCGCATGTCGAAACTGATTTAATAATAAAAAGCTATTATTATATTTTGGTATCATAACAACTGCATTTTTTTCATGAGATGGAACAACTCTTTCATAAGGGAAAAATAAATTTTTATATGATGGTTCGTTGCCCTTTATAGGATCCACAATCAATGTGTTATAGGTACTCTGATATATAACTCCAAATTTATAACCATATAATTCCTCTAATCGCAGTAAACACTTTTTCACTGTTTCATCTGTAGTATCTGCAAGGGGATAGATTTGAGAATCTTTAAATAATCCTAACTGCGCCGTATTTTTTTGATAGTCTATATATTTTTTTAGTTCAGGTGAAAGAACTAAAGAAATAGGAACGGACTTATTGCTTTTTTCTCCGATTTTCTCATCTTCACGGAATGTGTTGAGATAAGAAACAGATTTTATAAGTAAAGTACTTAATGCATCCTTTATCAAACGTCCTGCGTTACCGAGAGCATCAGATAAAGAACTCAATGAAGGAAATGCATGGGCAAGCCCAGAAGTAACCAATTCACCAATAATTAAAAATAACAACCATATCAAAGCCTGTTTTAAAAGTGCAGGTATGGATATCCAATTTAAACAAGGACCCAGGGCAATATTTTTTTTACCAGAAAATGCCTGTATATATTCAGGAAGTGCATCTTTCGTATTGTCTAAAAGCAAATCAATGAAAAATGCTATAGAAAGACAGAAAACCGCAAGTAACAAATTCTTTGCAATAGATACAAGAAGTTCTTTTTTATGGTTTCTGACTTTTTCCTTAAAATTGTATTCATAACGATATATGAGATTATCGTTTTGGTCAATTGTCTTATATGAAATATAATCTGTATATCTTGCAGCTGTTTTGAAATCGGGTAAAGCCTTTTTAAGGTCAAAATCATCAAAGTACATGGTTTCATCCAACAGATATCTTTGTTTAGCAAGATATCCATCATGCCAGTCTTGATCTAAACGATTGAAAAAGTCAGTGCGAAATGTAGATTTATCATCAGAAGTATTATCAAGTAATTCATTTACATCATAGTGTTTTACTGCATTGCATATGCTTAATTCGCAGGCATAATTGTAGCAGAGATTAACAATAGCTTCTGCATATTGAAAGGCACTGACAGGCACACCGTTGGGTTTCAAGGATTTTTCCTTTATTTCATGCAAATAAACAGATCGATTCTTATTCTTGCCATTATAAGCGGATAGGCCCTCTATAATTTTAATTGCGTCTTCCCATAGAATATTATTTTCATGCTTGAAGTCTATTACAAATTTAATGATGTTGTACATTTGCAAATCTTTGTATTCTTCGATAGCTTTTGGTTGAATATAAATTTTGTTTAATGCACTTAATCGTAGGACTGTTGCAAGTAACCAATATAATTTCCTGAGTATTCCTCGCATTTCTTGAATAATAGTTCCCCTTGAGCGGAGAGGAGTTTCATGGAATAAAGAGCTGTCATTTAACTTTTTTATAATTTTACCGGTTTGGTCTTTCGTTATCTTGAGTTCTTCAAAAAGTTCAACCAAGTCTTCCTCAGAACGGTTTGTACCAGTATAATAGTCATAAATTTCAGAAAGATCAGAATACTGTAAACTACGTTTAATTAATGCAAGAAGCCTTCGCTGCGTAGATTTTAACGGTAAGGCAGAATAGATGAATTCTTTTTCAGATGCAACAGAATTAATTAAATATTGAGACAGACTACGTATATCACCATATTGAGAAATGCGAATCGCACCATTTTCAAATAGTTTAATTAAATTATACTGGTATGCTTCGTCTTCTAATAAACTAAAAAATCCTCTAGAGTCAACTACCTGATTGTAACTAAGAACAACAATATTTCCATTATTGACAATTTCATTATACAGCGCTTTTTGTCCTGCTATGATTTCTTCATCAGTTTTTCTTACTGAATCAAGTTCAAATAAATATACAAATTCCCTCATAATATATCCCTTATTACAGATTTTATAAAGCACTTTGCTCTATAAAATAACATCATAGATTCTTCTGATAGAGCAGTTCAAATTGATAAATATGAAATATATTTAACAGATGGAAAATAGATTGGACAATTTAAACTTAAAAATCTCATTAAAGAAGTAAACAATACAGTAGTAATACTTAAAATAGTTGCTTATGATCCTTTTGATAAATTGATATCAGCGTTTGAATGTACGATTCATATATCTAATTACTTAGATCCTAAGTAAGTGCCAAATTATATACTATACCTAAAAAATGCGATTAACTAATTAGATTGAGCAACACCGTTTTAAATCTTTTTTTACTCCCAAAGCAACATTCATATTCCAACGTATATACTCTTTCAACTAATAATCTATAGAGTAAATTTTACCTTCTTTTTAAACAAAAGAAAAAATCCACATGATTACATATGTATCTTCTTTTAGGAGAAGAATCAATTATATCTTTGTACAATCCATTATCATACATTTCTTTAACACTTATATTATCATATGTAATAAATACACTTTATATCACATTTTATGCAATTCATGGCATTTACTTGTTGTTTTATGCATTATGAGCCGCTTTCGTGAATTTCCCATCTATAATAGAGACTAGGAGGCTCATATGCAATCATTTATTATATTTATACTTTATATGCTATATGTACTAACTAGCGCTCAGTACTTATATTATCAGCTATTAAAACCAAAAACAGATCATATTCTGCTTGTTGGTATCATACTTCATATTCTCTTTGTAGTACTTTATCTGTCACTACAGAAACATGTATATCTAGCTACTTATCTATTATACATCTTTATGTTTCTTCCTTCACTATTCTATGAAGGAGATATGAAACATAAGTTAACACTCACATTTATGTTACTTACCTTTTCATTGACTGCAGAAGCAATTCTTGCGATTGTTTTTGTTGCAATCAGTCCACTATTTCCACATATTAATATGGTTCCTGTATTATTTAAGACAAACAATCAATATATACTTATTAGTATATTCTCATTATTGACAGGATCATTCGTCTTGTTACTCACAATAAAAGCGGCTTCTCTTCTTAAGAACTCCTTTACTGTTTTAAAATCAGGATTAGTTTTAAGAACATGTTTCTATTTTGTGGCAGTAATCATTATTAATAATTTATTTGCAGCGCCATCTGCTATAAAATTCTCTTTATTCCTTGTTCTAATTAGTATGGTTGCAACGATTTTCTTGATTATTTTATTCAACCGATTATTTAAAGAGATTTCTAAGTCCACTCATAATATTGCCTTGAAAAAACAGCAGGTAGAACTTGTAGAATCCCAATTAACATCTTATAAAGAAACAGAAGCGCAATATATCGAGATACGTCATTGGAATCATGATATTGCGAATCACTTATTATCATTGGCACACTTAATTGAATCTTCTAAAAATGAAGAAGCTAAAGAATATATTCGTAATATTATTGAGGAGGAGAAACAATGAAGTCTTATAAAATGACCTTTTTATGTATTATCTTTTCTTCTATCTTTGGCCTTTTAAGTAAAATGAGTATTTCTTCACCAAAATTAACCTCTTTTATTGGTTTATTTCAGTTCCTTATGCTTATCACAATAATGAGTATTGTTGTATCAGTGTACAATACTATCAAAAAGATTTTTGACTTAACTGAACAGAATATTAAGCTTGATACAATGATGAAAAACCAGGAACTTAGAAAGAAACAGGAAACAGAATTAAAAGTAATGAAAGACAATGCAGAAGAGTTCCAGAATGAAATTAAAAAGGCCTTAAAGGCTGTAAGTGGGATGTTGGAAAACAATGATATTGACCAAGCAAAAGAAACACTTATGCAGTTATCTGATCATTTTGAATCTGTGAGAATGCATCCTATTTGTTCTGATTCCTTAATGAATGCGATTTTGCAATCAAAAAGAGAATATGCGAATACATTAGGTATTGATGTTCATTATCATGTAGTGACTGAGTATGCGAACAGATTTGATACAGACTTATCTGCAGTACTCTTTAATTTATTAGATAATGGAATAGAAGCGTGTCTTGGATGTTCTAATTCATCATTAACATTGACTATAAGTGATCATATGGGTTATTTACATATTAAGATGGTGAATTCAAAACAAGAGAAGAAGTTCACGGGTGAAACAACCAAAGAAGATAAAGTACATCATGGTTATGGTTTATCTATTATTACAGATATTGCGAATAAGCATGATGGATCAGTCCAATGGATTGATAATGGTGATACATTTACATCACTTGTTATGTTGAAAGTATAGGAGGTAACAATATGCTTAAGATTGGGTTATGTGAGGATAATGAAATACAACATAATCAGATATTATCCTTTTTAGAATCAATTTCTTTGCCTAAACATACGATTAATTCTTTTTATAAAGGGAATGATTTATGTAATAGTATTCAAGAAGCAATGAAGGATAAAGAGCCTTATGATATTGTGATTATGGATATTGATTTACCTGATGGAAATGGTATTAAGTTTTCTAAGAGAATCAATGTCTTTTCACCACATACAATTATTATTTATATGACATCTTATGAAGATTATGTGAGTGATGTATATGATACAGAACATATCTATTTTATTCTTAAGAAGAACTATCAGAAGTATTTACCACATGCATTATCACTTGCAAATGAAGCATTAAATAAACAAAGAAGAGCTTCTTTAAAGATTTACTGGAATAAAGAAGAATATAACATCTTACAGAAGAATATCTTCTATATGGAGAGACAATTAAGAACAACAATGATTATGACTCCTACACAGACTTATTCAACATCTGAAAACCTTGCAGATTTACTGGAACGTTTAGAAGATTCATTTGCGCTGTGTCATCGTAGTTATATTATAAATTTAAAGATGGTACAGGAAATCACAAAAGATTCAGCACTTCTTGTAGATGGGACTTCTATTCCTATTAGTCGTCGTTATTATAGTTCTTTAAAAGATAAGATAAACAATATGATCTCGTAAAAAGACTTAGACACCTAAATGTCTAAGTCTTTTATTATATCTTCAGATTCCACAAAACTAGGATCCATATGTGTTAAGAAATGCCACTCATCTGTATCTCTATATAAGATGGCTTCGCCATCTTCAGAACCAAAATAAGCTCGCTCTACATCATACCCTTTAGATTCTAAGTATTGTTTAACACATATATAGTTATGTTCTCTTTTCTCTATATAGTCCTTAAGTTCATCATTAGAAATAGAATAAGCATCCACTCTTGTTGCTCCTTCAATCATTCCATCTCCTGGCATAGATAAGTCCACTATCTCATCCCAATAAATATCTACTTTACCCTCACCAGTAAACATATATGTTGTCAAAGGTACAATGTGACCATTATATTTTAGTTCTACATAATCAGGTACAATAGTAGGATCAAAGTATTCATACTCAAATCCTTCTATCACTTCATAATGATAACCATGTAATTGTGATATAAACTCTCTACCTTGCTGTATTGTATGAAACAAACCAACATTGGTACTTAACTCACCTTGGCACAATTTTAATATATACATAATGTACACCTATTTTTTATAGTAGCTTAAGTTTTCTTCTAATGCAGACACAATAGAATCCTTTAATTTTTCTGGACCAACTACAACCATCATAGGACCAAACTGTCTAATCCAGTTCATCAAACCTGTATTAAAAATAATCCCTTCAATACGTGTTTCATACCATAACTGCTTATTATTATAACCAGTTGGAGGAATAGTCTTAGTCATAGTAATCTCATTTCCAAAACGAGAAACAACCTCTCTAATAAGTGCTGCATCAAACTTAATATGTAATGTAATTTCTTCACCATCAAAGAAACTATTCATTGATTTCTCTAATGATTGTCTTAAAGATTCACTAATCTTCTTTTCATCATCAAAATCAAAATAATATGTACGACTATACTGTAAATCTCTAATACGATCCATACGGAATGTAGTCAATGAATCCTTATGCTTATTATAATAAGCACGTAAATAGTAATGACCATCCACAATAACTGTATTATAAGGACTTACATTATAATATTCATGACTAATACCCGCATTCCCTTTTGTAGAATGTGTTTCTACAGGATGTCCATCAATGATTGCATAATCAATATACTTAAAGCGTATATCTTTCTTATTACGTATTGCGGAAGTAATGGTCTTTAAGTTTCTACTAAGTGAATAAACTTCTTCTTCATCTTCTTCTAATTCAGGAATGATTAAATAATCCTTCTGTTTTGCAGAAGAGAATTTTAAAAGTTTATTAATCAATTCTACTTTATCTGCACTACTTAAGTCCTGACGATAATTCACCATATCAATCAATAACTGTAGTTGTGCTTCATCAAAATAGCCCGTTTCAATAATATAACCAAAACGTCTCACTGCTTTGATTATTTCTTTTCCAAACATTAAAGATGTAAATGCATTAATCTGTTTAATCACTGCATAAACAGCTTTTAAACCAATATCATAACCTTTTTCTTCTAATTGACGCTGTATTTCTTCTGCACTGATACATTCTTCTGAATTCATCAATAATGAGAAGACAGCCCACATTTTTTCTCCCATCTTATGCCTCCTGATACCTGGTAAGATACCCTTTTACTATAATGATCCACAAGTAGGAAATAACCAATCAAGTCATAAGATGCATAAAGATTTAAAAGTGATTCATCTGGTTCCACAACGCAATTTTCTAAGTAGTCATAAGCCCCTTCAATATCTTCTTCTACCAAAGAGAAGTAAGCAGCCTGTGCATAAGTAATGACTTCTTTCTCTACTAATATAGAAATAAGAGCAACATATGAGAAAGGCATCAGATGTCTCACAATACGATACACGTCTATTGGTGATCCATTGTGCAGCATATAGTTACATAACTTTTTATTCAATGATTGAATACGTGGATGATCTCCAAATAAATATTCAATCATTACAAGATGATTTTCTAGACATTGCATATCATCAATTTCATAGAGTTTCTTTAAAGCAAGTCCTAAGTATTTCTTTTGATGTGCCTTAATATAAGTCTCTATTTTCTTCTGACTTCTGCAAGTATCAATAAATGAATCATGATATACATCAATGATATCTAAATAGTCCTTTAACTTATTTAATGAGATTGATGTAATTTCTTTATAACTTTCTAACATATTCTTTCCCTCCTCTTTTTTCTAACACTATTATAGCGAAGAGAAAGAATTAATGCGTCAAAGTTTACACTGACAAAGCCTATTTATAGGTGTTTTGAATATTTTCTTTTTGGCTAGTAATCCCATAAGTTCATGTCCGGGTAGTTTGTTTCATATAAGAACTGTTCATTCATGACTTTAGTCAATATAGCGGCCCAGAGTATTAATGCATAAAATGAGTTATTTAAGCACTGAACAGTACCTCCACCATTGACCTTATCTTCATATACATAAAGCTCTTCTTTTTGTGATGGCACATAATCTAATTCATCTAGATCATCTAATATACCATCATAAGGACGAGTACTCATTTCTTCTATCAAAGTGATCCACTTCTTATAAGCTTCTTCTGTATGATCATATGAGAAGAAACGTATTGCAGCACGTAGTTTATATATTGCAGCATAGACTGCATTGAATGTCATTTCTGTATATGGCTTTTCTGTAAGTAGCTTAGGTAGGAATATACCTGGTTTAAATGTAAGATGAATACTAGGCTTCACATCTGTATAATCATGAGTTATTCCTACGCTTGTGCGTACATATTCTCTTGATAATTTAATTAATGCAAGACATACACACATATTCGCATATTTCATATCATCTACTAATGGAAGTGAAAAACCTAAGTCTGCCCCATATTGTCTAGAGAAGAAAGGTTTAAAGACAGCTTCTTCGTCATATTTATAAGTCACCGCAAAGGTATAATCCTTAAATACAATTCCATGAGTCTGAATAGAATCTCTTAATGCTTCATCATAATCCTCATAGGTATTCTCCAGCATATCCTCTACGACTTCACCACTTGTCATAACAGCCTGAAAACTTAAATCCTGTAAAAGGACTGCCGCTTCTAGTCTTTTAGTAATTTCTCCTTTGGTGATACACGTCATATCACCACTTTTCAATAAATAACGCAAGCTTTGTGTAGCTGCACTTGTCTGTACAACCATTTCAAATTCTCTTTGCATATATATACCTCCTTTCTATACAAAAAAAGCAGATTCATCATCTGCTTCCTATTCTGCGAGATTTTTGATGAATTGGATTCCTACACCACCAATTCCCATATGAGCACCTACAACACTTGGTAACTCTCTCATGGTAACTTGACATGGACCTAATTGTTCTTCAAGATAGTCTCTTACACGCTGAGCTTCTTCAGGTGCAAGAACATCTTCAACCGCAAATGTATAATTTTTCGCATTTGCGCCTCTTTCAACAACACGATCAGCAAGCATCTTACAGGCCTTACGTGTTGTTCTTACTTTGCCTAAAGTATCAATCTTACCACCTAATTCACTATTCAATTCCATAACTGGGACAAGCTTCAACATATTGCCAAGCATTGCGACTGCAGGCGTAATACGCCCACCCTTTTTAAGGTGATTCAAGTTTGGTGTAAAAATAATTGTACCTGAATGCTTAACCATATCTTCAAGCTTTTCTTTAATTTCAGAAACAGACTGACCCTTTTCTATGAGATTTCGTGCTGCTTCAATAAGCTTTTTTTGAACATGTGCTGTTCCTTGAGAATCGATTAAAGTAATAGGCATTTCTACTGTATCAGCTGCAACCTGCATACCATTTAATGTAGATGATAAACCAGTTGCGATAGGAATCCCAATTAACTCATCATAACCGTCGCTTTTCGCATCTTCCATAGCCTTCATTAAAGAACCAGTCGAAGGCTGAGATGTTGTATACATATCATCTGTTTCCTTCATCTGATTAAATACATCAAGACTTGTGATTTCTAATTGATCTAAATATGTCTGACTACCATGACCAATACATAATGGTGCAATATAAATACCTTCATGCTCTCCATTGATATCAATCTGACAGCCACTGTCTGCAATAATCGCTATTTTACTCATTTTTAATACCCCATCAGTGATAATTCACTATGTATATTATAGTTTATTTCTTTTTATTTTACAACCAATGGGATATAATACGAACGGGTGAAACTATGAGATCAATTAAAGAAACAACGACAAATACAATCATTATTAAGAAATCAGAGTTCATTACAACCCTGATTCCATGTAATGATGAAAAAGAAATCAAAGACTTAATAGAACTCTATTCTAAAGATGACGCAACACATAACTGTGTCGCTTATCGTGTCGGTCCTTTAGAAAAAGCGGATGATGATGGAGAACCATCAGGTACTGCAGGACTTCCTATGTTGAATGTATTACAGAGACAGAAGATTGATAATGTGATTGCGATTGTGACACGTTATTTTGGTGGGATTAAGCTCGGAGCCGGAGGATTGACTCGTGCTTATACAAATAGTGTTGCAGATGCTTTAAAAGAAGCAGAAATAGTCGATAAAGAACTCGTCAAGCTTTATCGTATTAGTGTTGACTATCACTTCAGCCGTAAGGTATCTTATTTAATACAATCTAAAAATCTATTATTAATGAATACTGAGTATGATGAAGAAGTTCACTATGATGTTTATTTAAGAGATACTTCTTTCTTAGATGAACTTAATGAACTGACTGCATCCAATATGCATTATGAGGTTGTAAAGGAAGATTATATTCCAGTTGAGGTGTAAAGATGTCTAGTATAGAAATATTATTAATTGGTATTGGGTTATCCATGGATGCTTTTGCGGTATCTGTATGTAAAGGATTATCTGTAAAGAAGTTATCTATTAAGAATATATTGTTATGCGGTGTATGGTTTGGTGGATTCCAGGCATTGATGCCATTTATTGGTTATTGTCTTGGTTCTACATTGAGTGGTTTAGTGAATTCTATTGACCACTGGATTGCGTTTATCCTACTCGCATTTATTGGAATCAATATGATTAAAGAATCTTTTGAAGAAGAAAAACAAAATGATGACTTCTCTTGGAAGACAATGTTGATGCTTGCTATCGCAACTGCTATTGATGCACTTGCAGTAGGTGTTACGTTCTCTTTTGAATCAATCAATATCTTCATGGCTATTTCTATTATTGGTTTAACGACATTTATTATTGCATCTGCTGGTGTTTATATTGGTCATGTGTTTGGAAATAAATATGAACAAAAAGCACAGATCACTGGTGGTATTATTCTTATTCTCATAGGTATTAAGATTTTAATAGAAGGTTTAGGAATTATTTAGGGAATCTACGTGATTCTCTTTTTTAATTGACTATAATAGTATATAAGAGGTGATTTAAATGAATGAATTATCAAAATTATATCAGTTAGTATTAAACAGAGAATTAGATATTCCTAAGGGTCAGATTCTAGATATTAAGAAGATTGACCATAAACTTCTCGCATTTATGCAATGTGTATATAATACAGGAGAATTAGGACATGTTTATACATTCTGGGATAAAGACACTCAGGTTGATCAAAACGCTCTTTTAGACACTTATATTGAAGGTATGCGCTTATTAATGAGTATTGCATATGACTTACAGATTGATGAAATCAAGAATCATGAAGAAATGCCTGAAAAGAGTAGTTCTGTTGATTTACTCTTTAAAGTCAATCAGGATATTCTAGATTTAAGAAATGGTTATAGTCCTATTAAGTTACAGGATTCTTTAGATGATTACTTCCATTTTGGTTTTTCTTTAGGTATCACATTTGAGGATATGTTAGAAGGATTGTAAAAAAACATAATAAATACATAGAGAATACATATGAACTACACAACTTACATGTATATTATAAACATGAAAGAGGTGATTCTTATGATCTATATTATTCTAACTATTATTGCAGTATTATTGAGTACTTTAATCATGGGAGTTGCAAATAAGTATACAAACAAAAAAATCCATGATATTGATCATGAATTGAATATACATTGAGACTCCCCCCATGAATGAAAAGAAGGCAGCTATTGTGGCTGTCTTCTTTTCATTTGAATTCCTTCATATTCGTTATGAATACTTTTTACTATACTATTGAAATCATTGTCCGGTACTATGACATCACATATTGAATCAGATGAACCATAGACAAGACTTTCTTTAATATCTAACTTTTCCTTTAATCTTTCCAGCATGTTTTGAGGTGTCGCTTCATAAGAAAGAATCTTAAGTAAGCACATGCCTTCAAAATAATCTTCTTCTACAAAATAACGCAATTGTTTATGTAATCCTAAATCTATCAGGTCATCTATAATATCATAGATAATCTCTTTTGTATTAAGAACACTGATATAAAGAGGTTGATATGAGTGTGTAGGCATACCAAAGATGTAATTACGATAAGGGGATTGACGCATCATATCATAATAGTCCATTTGTTCGGACTGGTCGAAACTATTATAATATGTCAATAATACATCATCTTTGAGAACGTGATAGAAGTAATTAAGATGTTTATCATCTAATAATCGAGTGATCTTTGAACCTAATGTTTGTGGTAAGGAATAGGTACATAATAGTTCGTTTTTTGGTACATCATACAATATTGCGCCATCTAATGCGATTACTGGCAGATGTAGTTTAAGATGTTCAATTTCTGCCTGCATGGATGCAGGTGTTCTTTTAGTGATAATAGTAAACAAGGCACCATCATCTACAAGTTTATTCAATTGTGTCTTATTGAAGTTATTTAACTGCTGGTGTGCTGTCTGTTCCATATCATCAAGTTCAGCTACAAAGAGAACATCATTTCTTCTTTTAACTGGTAAGTGTAAAGTACAGACAAGATAACCTACCCCTACACCAATACATGTATCTAAGACACGATAGAATAAAAATGCGTAAGGTGAAATACCAGCATGAGGAATAACTGCAACACTTAGATAAGCCACACAGGCCATAAATGCCATATGTTGTACTTTAAATAAGACTGTTAAGTAAATAGTCAACATAATAAATAATGCATTGAGTAAATCCCATGCGAGATCAATATGGATGAAAGGCTGTAAAAACATGACAATAGCCCCAGTAATAGCCCCTATAAGTGTGCCGAGGGCTCTTACAAGTGCCTGGTTCTTTTCATTCTCTTTATCTGGCTGAATACAGATAATTGTGGTTATAAGGACATAGAAAGGTGATCTCTGTACACCAAAGAGAGTGAATAATACCATGATGATGAAGACGGCAATACTTGTTTTAATAATACGTAATCCGATTCTAGGCATAATTACAACTCCAAACTATCATTACCGGCTTCAGCCATCATTTTTTCTCTACAAGATAGAACTAATCCATCAATGATTTCCATATGCTCAACCATCTGTCTTCTAAACAAATGAGTAGGAAGTAATATTGCGATTTCATCATAGTCTTTATCATTCTTCTCTCCTGTTTCCTGTCCATAATAGACACGAGCAAGAGGTGCTTCTTTTTGAATACTGAAGAATGTATCCCAGATGATTGCATAAACCTGCGCAGCTGTTAGATGAAGCTTCTTAGTATCAGGAAGTGCATAAAGAAGTAAGATGCCTCTGACTGCATCTGTCTTTCTTTGGTCTACTGATCCATCATGCTTATAATAACGTTCTATATCATAGCCATCAGCCAGATAAACAAGGGAACGGGGAACAGGCTGATGTTGTGAGAGGATATCTTTAAAACGTCTCATTGTATGGTGTGAGACATCCTTCCCCTCTAACAGATCTCCAGAAGGTGATGTAAGTAGTACTGGATTTTCTCCTGCTTTACCATGAAATGTTTGAGGAACCAAATAAGCATCACGTAATAAATCAAACATAGATTTACCACATATAGCGAGTAGTAATGCACTGATATCCTGATTTGAATAACTATCTAGAACGACTTTTGAAAAGGTCTCATTATTTAATTCTTCTGATCCCTGAAAGTCTTCTAGACTTGAATTGAATGTTTCTCTCAGTCTAGCACAAGCTTCTTTACTTGCGAGTATTTTGTGAAATATGTTCTCTACTTCTTGAACACGTGGAAATAATGGTGTCATAGTTTTAACCTCCATCCACTTGTGATTATAGACTTTCTATATCATATGTAAAATGTATCTTTGAGATATTGATGATATGTTTATTACATAATAAAAAAGTGATTCGTAATTGAATCACTTGTAATAGTCTTTTGTATATTGAGACATTTCTTTTTTAAATAAACGCATAAGTATAGGTGCACAAAGTAAGTAAAAAACAAAATTACCTACTGCATGAAATGTATCAAATAAGAGCCCCTGGGCATAATAGATACCAAACCAGACAGGACCACCTATGATTAATTGTTCGAGTGAGACGACAAAACCAAAGACATACCCCATTAAAAAGGAATAGAGAGCCATAAGAAATAATGGGGGTTCTTTGTTGATTTTCTTATAGAAGTCACTGATACATTGAGTGAATAAACAGATGACTACCCATGAGAGAATCTGAAAGATTGTCCATGTTCCCATACCTAGAATCATATTGGATGCAATCGTAGTGACTACTGTGAGTTTTATTCCAAATGATAAGCCAAATAAGAGTACAGATATAATAATGATAGATGTAACAGGTTTAAAGTTAGGTAAGGCCTGCATTGCCACTCTAGAGGCAATATTGACTGCAGAGAGAATACCTATCAAACAGATTTCTCTTGTCTTATTACTGGGCGTTAACATAATACCAGATGACTGTGTCTCTTGCTTTCACTTTATAGGCTCCTGCCCCAATATTAGGTGGTGTGCCATTCACTTTATACATCCATCCAGAACTTGGTCCATGATCAAATTCCTTTAATCCATCTATACCTGATACATAAACAGTAGAACCAAACCCCTTTGTAGAAATACTTTTACCATTCTGTTTTGCTAGTTCTCTTAAGACACTATAAGCTGTAGAAGAACTATTCACTTCTATATTTCCCTGCATCATTGTCGTATTAATTCCAATGACTTTAATAGAAACTGTCTGTTTTACAGGTGTGTCCTGCTTAGGTGTTTCTACATGCTGAGGCGCAGAGGTTTCATGTTTACTAGAAGAAGTGTATGTTTCTGTCTTCTTTGTCTCTTGTTTAGTAGAAGAAGATTTTGTTTCTGGCTTTTTTGTATCTTGTTTCTTAGTCTCTTGTTTACTAGAAGAGGATTTTGTTTCTGTTTTCTTTGTTTCCTGCTTCTTAGTCTCTTGTTTACTAGAAGAATCAAATGATTTTGTATCAGTCTTCTTTGATTCTTCTTGTGACTCTATTTGTTTCGTCTCTTCTTTTTTAGAAATATCTTTCTTCTTTGTGTTACTTTTTACTTCATTACTAATAGTAGGCTGAGACTGGAATTGTCCAGTTACACCACGATAAGCTGTAAAGCCAAATATAAAGAGAAAAGCGATTGCGACAAAGGCAATCGCTAATTTTTTAGTCGTGAATTTCTTCATTACTTCTTCTTACTTTTTATAGTTAATGCAATCACACCAATTGCCGCAATTGCAGCCACTACATAAGCCATCACATTAGTATTGTCACCTGTGTTGACTTTCTTTACTGTTTCTTTCTTTGGTTCTGTTGTAGCTGTTGTTTCTGGTTTAGTTGTACCAGGTGTTGTTTCTGGCTTTACAGCTGGTTTAGTTGTAGTGGTACCAGGTTTAGTCTCAGGTTTTTCTGGTGTAGTACTATTTGAGATAGTCTTTGTATAATCTTTTCTTGCCTTTAATACAAAGCTTCCGTTATTGATGACACCAAGTGCTCTTGCGCCTTCTATTGATGCATACGCATTTGGTTCAAGCTGATATGTGTTATAGTTTAATGCATTGAATGTACCATCTTCATTCTGATAAGAAAGAAGATAGTTATATGCCTGATCATCTAATTTATAACCAGCCACATGTAATCCTTCTAATACACAAGACTGTGTATCTGCATTACCGCCCCATCCAATATCATAAGAGCCATCTTTACTATTTAACTTAGACTGTACAAAAGTATATGCTTTTGAGATAGCGGCATCATAAGTAGAACGTCCTGCAACACTTAATGCTTCCATAGCCCATCCAGTTGTATCTAGATCTGCATTTGGACCCTGGTATTCATACCAATATGCACCATTGTCCATAGCCATAGTTGAAAGCTTATCTGCAACAGTTTTTGTTTTATCTGAATTCACTGTTTCTAAAGCCATTAATGTCCAAATAGTAGCTCCACATCCACCATTTTTATCCTCTGTAAGAGTACCATCAGCCTGGACTCTGTTTTCTAAGATTTCTACTAAGTTCGTTTTATTGAAATCTGCAGGGTTATCCCCTAATAAAGAAATCGCAATAATAGATTTAGCAAGATCACCATAAGATGCAGTTGTATAATCTACATCCTTAAAGTTTTCTAATAAAGAATCCGCTTTACCATCTGCTTCAAATCCTGCTGCTTCATACGCAATAACAGCGTCAGGACTATCTAAAGTAATTGTCTTTAAATAGTTCTGTGATTTTACTAACGCATCATCACTCGCAAAAGCGGCTGAAAATGATAACGCAAAAGTTAATGCGATTGAAGTTATAACTGTCAATATTCTTCTCATTTTTTTCTCCATTTCCCCGCGCCTTCGTTGCGCGGACACAAATATTTAATCAAACTCAAATCCACCAAAACTATAGTGTACCTCTCGATATAATAGTATAATCAAAGAGAGGTGGTATACTACAGAGCACGTGGGGGTGAGTAGGCAATTCTACTCAAATAGAATATCCTGAATTGTTATAAGTCGCCG
>ENA-OUQF01000479-OUQF01000479.1-human-gut-metagenome-genome-assembly--contig:-NODE-479-length-30113-cov-5.121199_pt1 | contig 30113 bp, 36 predicted proteins | sample MGYA00237947_ERZ548826 | MGnify/ENA primary metagenome ERZ548826 (study PRJEB26490, sample SAMN05194701) | human gut metagenome | biome: terrestrial biome; feature: human-associated habitat; material... | reverse complement strand
ACTTTGCCATCGTTTTCGTGAAATACTTCAAATTCAAACTGACGAATATATTTATCGTTATATATTAGACACTCATTTTCTTCCTCTGGATTCCAGCAACTTCCTAAAACTTCATATATTTCATTAAAATATAGATAGCCTTTTGATTTTGCCAAATCATTAAGATATTGTTCTTGCATCCTTAAAAATAACAAATCAAATTCTTCATCTTTGGTCCAATTAGAATTATTTCTGTCAAATATAATTTCGTGCATATTAACACTCTCCTTTCACAATAGGAGCTGTTAATCCTGCGAACCTTCGTAAACGATTTTCTTTCTTAGGTCGGACCAAGAAATATAACGGTCTTTCCTGCATACTGGGCAGTAGAACTTATTGACCTTACCACCGATATCTACGAGTTCACTGCTATCAGCTTCAAGCCTACTCTGGCAATTTGGGCAGTTAAAGCGATAGACTTTCTTTACTGCAATATCCACTATTTTCATCACTGTCTCTCCTTACTCAGAAGCCAAAAGAAGCGTCTGTACAAATTGTAATAAGTATCTTTGCAACATGGAATTTCAAACCTCGCTCTCAGATGGTCGTATGAAACTCCTTCAGTAACGCCTTTCAAAATATAACGATACAAATCTCCATCTGTAGCAATAGCAGTCTGCTCAATCATCTGCATTCTGTCAAAGTAAAATTCTCTGGCTGCTACGCATTTTGCAACCGGATCTCCATGCGTATAGTTTTTGCAAAATATAACGTCATAGTGAGGTTGCTTGCTTATGCCGTCAAAAGAATTGTACGAACGTCTCCATAAAGGGTACTGAAGGCAGAAATGTTTAAGCTCGTAATAACGGTGCTTCTCAATCCAGTATTGATTTCTTTCTGAAAGCTCAGGTCTTATTGTAGTGCTCATATTCGTTCACCCCTCCAAACATAACCAGTTTCTTGCCATAGGAGCTTAGGGGAAATATAGAAGTTGATTCTACCGTATTTCGAATTCATCTCCTCAAGATTTGTGATAAGTTTTCCATTCCTTGTAGCTTTACCTATCGGCAACCAACCAGATACAATTCCAGCTCTAATCCAAGATGCATCTTTGCCATATACTCTGGCGGCAACAGCTACGGGAACAGATCCTGATGCAAATGTAATTTCATTCATTGGCTTTTGCCTCCTTTCAACCACTATTCTAGGTTAGGAACGGCATTTAGTAAAAACAACCTCGGTGGATGTAGACGCCATCGAATCATGGTCATTTCGCAAGGGTAATCCTCAAAGCCAAGAGTGTCACAAGTTATAAGACCTTCCAATACTCCGAAAATAATATCCGCTTCATATTGCTTATACGGAATCACGCTTTCTGGTAGTTCTCTGTGAATAGCATCACATTTGCAGCATCGAAAACGCTTTACGTCAATTTTATTTTTTCTTCCATATTTCGTACGTACTATTCTTTTCACTCTATCGTAATATTTTAATTGTCCACCGCATTTAGGACATATTGATTCGTTATTGCTAATCATATTTCATCTCTCCGTAATAAGAAAAGTTAAATGTAGGAGTTGACATTCCTACACTAATGATATATGATTACTAATAGCAAATCAATGAGAAGGTGATAAACATGCTTATAAAATGTCCTGAATGCGAACTACAGGTAAGCGATAAGGCGATAACTTGTCCGCACTGTGGTTATCCATTGCAGCCAAATATAAAACCACGAAAACCTCGAAATAAAAACAATAAGCGTAGGCGTCTTCCAAACGGCTTTGGACAGATCAGCGAGATTAAAAACAGAAATCTCCGAAATCCTTTCCGTGTCATGATAAGTGTTGGCAAAGATGCGAACGGACGACCTATATGCAAACCTCTTAAACCGGAGTCGTATTTCCCAACTTATAATGATGCTTACGCTGCACTCGTAGAATATAACAAGAATCCTTATGACCTTGAGCCGTCTATTACGGTCAAAGAGCTGTATGGGAAATGGATTCGGGAACACGAGAAAACCGTGAAAAGTATAAGACCTATTGAATCAGCATGGTCCTATTGTTCTGCCGTATATGATATGAGAGTAAAAGATATACGAGCCAGGCATATAAAAGGCTGTATGGATGAGGGAATATCCAAAGTCAGAGGAATAGAGAAAACCCCAAGTGCATCTATGAAAAATCAGATTAAGTCACTGTTTAATTTGATGCTGGATTATGCACTTGAATATGAACTTGTAGATCGTAATTATTCTCGTACTTTCAATCTTACAGATGAAACAATAAAAGAGATTGTAACAGTCAAGCAGGAGCATATACCGTTTACTGATGAAGAGATGGAATTGCTATGGCAGCACGTTGACGATAAGATGTTGGTAGATGTTCTACTTGTTCAATGCTATTCAGGATGGCGTCCGCAAGAAATTGGTTTGCTGGAATTAAAAGATGTAGATTTAGATAATTGGACTTTCAGCGGAGGCATGAAGACAGATGCCGGAACAGGACGTGTTGTTCCTATTCATTCTCGTATCAGGCATTTAGTAGAGCGTAAATATAAAGAAGCTCAAGAACTTGGAAGCTTGTATTTATTCAACTATGTTAATCCAGACGCTCGCAGAAAGAATACAAACTTGACCTACGCTCGATATCAAAAATGCTTTACAATGATTCGAGACGAATTGAAGTTAAATCCTGAGCATCGTCCTCACGATGGAAGAAAGCATTTCGTTACAATGGCTAAGAAATACGGCATCGATGAATACGCAATCAAGTATATGGTTGGTCATAAGATCTCTGATATAACCGAAAAGGTGTATACGCAAAGAGAATTCGAATGGCTAAAAGAAGAAATGGAAAAAATAAAATAACTTGTAAAAACAAAGAAAAGCCCTCCTCGAAGTAGGAGTACCCGAAGATACTCGATACAACGAAGAGGGCTCATTGTTTTGTAGGAATGTGGATATAGGAATAGTGTAGAAATAATACATGAATTACCTACATTTCTCTACTATTATCCACTTCTAACTACCACTAAAACCCCGTATTTACAGGTGTTTAGAGGTAGATAAGTTGTAGTAAGTTTCTATATTAGAAACAAAATACCCCGTATTTACAGGCTTTTTTGACCTAAGTGTAGGAATAATGCAGAAATAACCTACATTTTATACACTCTTATTGCTTCTTACGAGCCGTAAGTAACCACGGTTTCGATTACCTTACCATCATCGGAAAACGACTTGTTATAGTGTGCAAGTTCCACACCATTTTCATCCGTAAGGACAGCTTCAAGTGTTTTTAAGTCATTTGAAAATGTCTTTACTAACTTACGACCGATGTGATCGGTAGTTGTAATCACCTGATAATTATCGGAATATCTTTTTTCTGTCCTACCTAATTCTACACCATCTTGATTAGCTAGTACAGTAGTGCAAACTGAAAAATCATTCGAAAAAGACTTTGTCAGTTTGAGTCCCTTTGACTGTGAATTGCTGATAATAGTTCCATCATCAAGAAAATATTTATACCCATCAGTAAGACCTGATGTAAGTATTTGGTCGATTTCAGAAGTAGCACTTCCACCTTTAAATTTACCTGTAATAATAGAACCATCTGCTTTATGCGCAGTATATCCTTCTAACAAAGATTCTTCGGTTACTGTATCAGCCGTTAAGTCGATAAGGGTTCTATTTCCGTAAATCACTTTATTAAAGGACATACCATATCACCTCTTACGCAATGTTTACTGTAATTCCTCCAGCCGCATTATCCGTTTCAGTATAAGGAATTGCATTGACCGTAACAGAAGATAAATAGTTATATCCAGATTCAGTGTCCGGAAGAACTTCCTGTTGAACAGTAGACGGTGTAACAGTCTTAGCTTGAGGATTAGCTCCTTCGGTTCCAGACATTGCACCAGCTACACCGAGAATAGTAATCCCTTCTCTGATATTATCAGGTACAAGTTTAGCTTTCTCTTCAGTAGCAATAGATACTTTACCAGAACCGTCATGATGACCGTTAGGAATTGTATATTCACCATCTTTAGTCGTAATAGTACCAATTACAGCGCCATTGCTGGGCATCGTACCTGCTACCAATACGCCTTTAACACCAGCAGTTTTGCCAAGAAGAATTTCCGAAGCTGCTGCATTAGCAGACTGGGTATTCATATCGAAATCACAAGTACCAATTACCTGCTCGCCATCAGCACCGTGTGCTGTAATCCCAGTCAACAGTTTATCTGCTTTGACTGTATCAGCGGTCAAGTCGATAAGAGTCTTACCGCCATAAATAATCTTAGAATACTTTTTTGTAGTTTCCGGCATTTTATCAACCTCCTATATATGCAGTGATCCCATTTGATGGGCTCGTTGTTTCATGAAAAGGAATCTCGGCTACAACAATATCGTCAGTTAATAGTTTATTAGAAGTCTCAAGCACCTGAGTTTCAAATGGTTTTGGCGACACATTATAAGTTCCAGTATAAATTTCATGTTGTGGAGTTGTTGATACTCCAGATAAAGACCCTCTCAAAGTAGCCATAGGGGAAATATAACCAGTAATAGACCCGATAGCCTTAATATCTCCCATATTAGTCTACCTCTTCTGTAATCTTAATAGTAGCCTTTGTTATAAATGTGTCAACTTTTCCATCGATAGTCGTAAGCTGAATATCATAAACATACTTACCGAAATTCAAAGCTTTTGTGTCAATGGGTTCTAAAACCAGAATCATAGTTGACACAGGAATATCTTTTACAATGAGAGGAGTCTCGTCTGTGTAAGAAGATTTCATTGCAAATCGCACAGTGTCTCCATCTTTCGGGATATAAGGACTTCCGTCTTCTTGAGTAATTGAAATCTGAGCTTCAAAAGTATCACCTCGGGTCAAAGTGATTGTTGTTCCGGAAATGCTATACGCCATAATACCACCTCCCGTTAGTATGTCTTCATTGTATTTCCTCCTTATGTTTTATAAGTTGATTTATGGATTGGCAAATTATTAACTTCATCCATAATACGCCTTGCCGATCCATTACCGCCCAATTTTTCATAAGGCTTATAGAGGTACTCATACAGATTTTCATATTCATCTTGTGTGATGTAGCCTCTTTCTATATAGCACATGCCAAGATAGACAATTCTATCATGAGCAAGTCCAATAAGCATTTGTGTTTCTACGGTTGTCTGTTTGTTTTCAGCAGCTTTTCTTTCTGCTCGTTTCTGCAAAAAAGCCCAAAATCCAGAAGACGCCAAGATAGCACAAATGATTGTAATAATCGATTGAGCCAAAGGTGTAATTCCCATAGATCATCCTCCTTTAAGTCCATTTAAGATTTAAGAAGTTTGCGGGAAATCCACCTCAAACCTCTTTAAATAAGTGAAAGAGCCCACCGTTAAGCAGGCTCTCTCTACTTCTTTGCGGTTATTCCGTTTCAACAGGATAACCATTTTCATCGAGACCAAGAGCTTCAAGATCAGCCCTAACAGCCGCTTTGAACTTGTCAGGCACTCTATCGAAAGTGCGTCTGCCATTGATAATAAGCGCAACATACAAATCTACCATGTTCTTACCTCCTATTAAAAGTTTGATTAAAATATAAAACATAGTTACGCCTCCTCGCTAAGAGGATCACCATTGGTGTCGTAACCATATTCCCTAAGTTTTGCTTCGACTTCGCCCTTGAATTTATCGGGTACTTGATCGAACGGTCTTCGCTTATTGATAATAAGCTTAACGTAAATTTCTGCCATTTTGAATTTCCTCCTTACATCAGCATAGCAATCGCATCATACAGATCGGCAATAGCTTCCATGATAATAAGCTGGTTGTTATCACCGGCAGCTTGACCATCCAAAAGTGAAATGATGTTGTCGGAATCATTAGTGCCTTTAATTGCATTTTCAGCCATAATCAGATTTGTATACTCATTAAACTCCTGAGGAGTAAGAGCCGCTTCCTGATATGTGTAATAAACAGTGGTGTTACCGTCCTGTTCAGATGTGCGGGTAATTTCAGTAATATCTTTGCGTAGATAAACTGTACCCTCAGTAACCTCAAGTGCAGCCGGCTTGACCGTACTCTCGGAATACTTATAATTTAACTCCATTCGACTTTCCTCCTTTCACAGTGTAAAGACTTACGAGTTTTCGATAAACTCGACGTGGGTCATGGCGGTCAAACTGAGAAACTTTGTGTTTCAGTTCCTTGAAGCTGATATATGGTTTTATCCACTTATTGTACATATAATAAGTGTCCGTACAGTCAATCCAGCCCAAATAAGACAGCATTTGTCGTGCGTCGAGTATAGTAGGTTTCTCTTTTTTAGAAATTTTGCGAGCTTTTCTTGTTGCTTTAAACATGATGGATTTTCGCAATATAGTGCGGTTATGGTAGAATCTGAATCCCATAAAATCGAGATCTCGTCCTTGTTCCTTTCCATCATGGTCAATATATGAAAAACGAAATACTTGCCAATTAGCTTTTAGCTCCAAACCGAGTTCAGATTCTAAATAATCTGCTACGGCTTGTCTCATACGGTGCAATACCTTCTTGTTGCTTCCGAATATAACCATGTCGTCCATATATCGCATATAATGAACGGCACCGAGTTTCTCCTTAATGTGGTGATCTAATCCCTGTAAATACCAATTAGAGAGCCATTGAGAAGTATAAAAGCCAAGCGGAATACCAATCTCGGTGACATCGATAATACGGAACAATAAGTCCAACATCTTATCATCATGAATAGTTTTTCTCAACTTGGCTTTTAGTAATTCATGTGGAATACTATCAAAGAAATGTTTAATGTCCATTTTAAGGACATATTTGCAGTTTTTCTTATCGGTCATAATCCACTTCTCAATAACTTGTTTTCCTTTATGGGCACCTCTTCCTGGTAAGCTCGCATAGGAATGTTCATACATACCTTTACAAAACATAGGTTTTAAAGCGTTTACAACATTGTGTTGCACCAATAGTTCTTCCGCAGTGGGAACGATAATAATACGCTCTTTCCTTGAAATACCGTCATAAATATAAACCGGCTCATGTTCAGCGTTTTTATAGTTGACAATCCAATTAAACGATTTTTCAACTATAGCATCGTCACCCATGTGCCGGTTTTTAAATATATCACGGAGTCGAGGGCTATGTTTAGCAAGTTTCAGAGACTCTCGTCGGTTCGTTTCGGAAATACATATTTCGTACAAGTGGTTATAGGATTTCATGTTCTCTCTTATCCTCTCATCCGCGTTCGACTTATTCTCAGCTACTAGCAGACGCTTGCACCGAGTTAATTTTCACCAAGCGGTGAGGAAGAGATTATATCTCTTGCCGCTTTTTAGGCGGCGATGTGTACTGCATTATTGAGAACCTTCTTTTGGATAAGATAGAGCCGCGCCATTGTTCGAGTTCGAATTGGACGCCGTATTGTTCAGATTAGCGTAGAACGGACCTACCATCAGGTCATTGTTCCAGTTGCCGCCGACAAACGCGTAATAGTTATCTGAACTAGAAAACCATAAACCATCTGCCTCAAATGTACTGCTCGACCCGCTCGCATTAACAGGAAGTCTACCAAATTCCTCGGTTTTCATGGTTTTAATATAACCGCCCGAAGTACCGGCAGGCGTTGCACCAGAAATAGTCTTATATCCATTACCGGTTGTATTATAATCCGTAACGGTAGAACCATCATGAGTTCCTCTTGTAAGTTTTACCTTCTGTGTGCCCTTACTGTTAATCCAACCAGCGGTACGACGCCACAAATTGCCCCACGGATTTTCCATACCGAACACTTTAACGCCGGAAGTCTGGTCATCATCTCCCCAGAACATACCTTTAGTATTCATTGTGCCTTGACCGATTGCACTGGAGTTACTGCTACTGCATCGTCCGTAGCCAAATGCAGTCTGACATTCGGTTGTCTTTCCCATCATCACAAGCAGATCCTGAAGCAACAATCTATCTGCCAGAACTTCCGTATACCAATCCGCACCGTTTGCCTTAGCAGCAGTGATTTCAGCAGTTGCATCCTTACTAACCATATTAGTCTGTCCACTGATGGAACGCATCTTATTGGAAATCAAAGAACCAAAGTAAATAGGTGTGTAGAAATGATCGATCTGATTATCCTGTCGATCATAATTGCACCAACAATCCCAAGTATCATCCTGAGGAGTATCAGAGCAACGGAAGTGATAAACACCATTCTCTTCCCAACGCTTTGTGAAAATCTTAGGCCATTCCATCATTGCGTTACCGCTAAATGCAGTGTCAGCAACCTTGGACGCTGAACCATCAACCTTCTTCGTGTAATCGTTAGGATTCAAGTAATGATCCACTACACCGGCATAAGTAAGCATACAAGGACGAGGCATAAATTTCTCGCCAGGTGCAAAGTTCCAACTACCATAGTTAAATACTTTCGTGGTGAAATTCATTTTTGCTGGTATAAATCCGGCATTGTCTACATCATCAGGATAAGTAACACGAGTGGAAGGATTAGAGGTAGCTTTAACCAAGTCATATCCGAACAAATAGTCTCTCTTTTTTGGAGTAACACTCGTTCTATTCGTTTCGCTGCGGTTATAAGCTCCTGTACTTGTATAAGGGAACGCGGAATAATAATATACAGCTCCTACTACAACATTAGTATCGGTATAAACACCATCTGTAGTAATATCCATGAAAGACTCGCCATCTGTTTCGCTAACAGGATATCCCGTTGTACTCTTACGAATTACTGCGCCAACAACACCAGTTGGAAGAGCTGCTGTAATTTCTACTTTAACACTGTCAGTAACAGATACATATACAGACTTCGCTGTGAACTCTTTCATGGGTTCTGGTTCGTTTACCACAATTCGATTTGCCTTGTTACGGTTGTAAACACCTTGAGTTGTATAAGGAAATGCTGCATAGTAATAAGTTCCGGTTGCAGATGCTCCTTCATCAACCAACGTAGTAGATGTCTTAATATTTGCTACCAATTCACCATCAAACTCATCTTTAGGATAGTCTGTTGTCTTTCTTCGAATGATTGCACCTTCCACAGTGCAAAGTGTTTGGTCATTTACGACAGTATCATTTGGAAGAGTCGCAGTAACTCTTACTATGCCATCCTCAGCTACAACATTAAATGCCAGCATGTTAGACGGTTCAATACCGCCAAAGAAGTGTCGATTTTTCCCAAAGATCAAATCTTCTTCTGCCATTTTGAATTTTCTCCTTTCGATTTAAGAATAAGTTACGACTGTACTAATCAGTTTACCGCTGGAATCAAAAGTTTTTACAGCTCTTGCTACTTCCGCACCAGCAGCACTTTTTAATACATTAGTCATAGTTAAAAAGCCATTTGTAAAAGTCTTAGTTAATACACGACCGTCGCTAGATGTTGATGTGATAACTGTACCATCATCAGAAAACTCCTTAGAACCATCTTCAAAGCCAACTAAAAGGATTCTTTTAATTTCTTCTTTGTTAATGGATAACTGAAGATTTCCGGCAGCGTCATCGCTTAACTGACCTTTCATCTGGTTATACCAGGCAAGAAAATCTGCCTGTTCCGAAGCAATCCACTGGTCAAGGTATTCCTGCTCATTTGTAAGTTCTGCTTTCATCTGGTCAAACCATGCCGTAAATTCACTTTCCTCTTTTGCAATCCAATCATCAACTTCTTGTGACTGTAACGCTACGAACTGATCGAGTTCATCTTGCCATTTGCCAAGCAATTCGTCCAAACTAATCGTTTGAAGCATAGCTGTAACGAATGGTGTATCTTTTGAACCTACCATAGGAGTAATATCGGCTTGTGTAATTACAGAACTTCCGAATTTACGGTAAATATAAGCCAATGGATATTGGTGTACATTTCCTTCATTCTCCAAAACAGGTCTTACAGGTGCACTTGATGGAGTACCTTTAACAATCTTAATGGTATTATCTCTTACTGACTCCATGCCGTTTACTTCCAAAACAACAGCGTCAATACGATCGAGCAATACCTCGGATTCGGAAGCTTCCATCGGAAGAATAGCATCGTTAAGAGTCCAACTATGGTTAAACCATGCTTTTCCGATACCGATATTTAAGGTAAGACCGCCAGCCGCTTTTACAGCAAATGCTGTTCCAATAGAAGCAAAAACACCATCTATAATCAAGCCATCAAAAATGCTTGAAATTTGCATAGCATCGTATTTACGATCGCCGTTTAAAGAGTTATAAAATCCGCATGTTACACTCATTCAACTTCTCCCTCCTTTTTTGAAATTGTTTTAAAGGTCGGATATACCGAAAATCCTTCTTCACTTCTTGAAGTAATTAACTCTGAAATATATGCCGACCCTTCGTTACCATACTCATTAGCAATTTGAACTATATCTCCAATCGAAAAGTCTTCGCCATATTTGAAAAGTCTTGTGACTTCGACTTCACCTTCAAATGCTGTAGTAACGACATGGTCAGCAAGTGTTTTATTACCTTTAGCAACAAGCTGCGCATTGTACTGGCTTTCAGTTAAAGTTCCGCTTTCAGTATCGGACGAAACATCACGAGCATCCGTGAAAACTTCACGCCTATCAAGCCCTGAACCGGAACCAACAGTTACAGTTTTTCTTGCAGAGCCTTCACCTTCGCCAGCAACTAAAGTCACATTACGATAACTGGCTTTAGACGAAAAATAATTGCTGTTGATAATATTTTCAAAGTTAGGAGAGAATACAACATAGGGATTTTCTGTTTGGTCATAAGAGCGGTCCACACCAGCATACAGACTAAACTCAAACCAGTTGTCATCCGTAAGTACAATCTTAAAACCAATATTATTTTCTTCACACAATCCTTTGATGACTGTATATAAATCATCGCCAGTGTATTGGTTGTCGATTGTAAGTTTCGTAATTTTAGGATCTGTAGAAGCAACAAATCTAAAATTAGGAATTTTTCGGTCCGAAATAGACGGCGATATAATGCACTCGTTGAGCATGGTTTGTATTGCATTTTGAAGATTTCCGTTAAACACTCTTTGACCCCAAATGATACGGCGCTCCAAAATCGATTCTAAAGATCTTCCTGTAACGATTAAGTGATTGCCTTCTTCCGTATCAGCATCGATCTTAATTTCCTCGATAATCATTGTATGCTCCGAATCCTTTAGCCAAAGATAGTTATCTTCTTTAAGAAACTCCAAAGAGCTTTCTTCCATCGCAAAGAACATCTCGAAATCTCCACACGAGTTATATCGGTCTGTCCAGATCAAAGACTCATAACTATCGAGTACAGCTATGGACTCGAAGTCTGTATTTAAAACTAAAAGTTCCATTGCTTATACTCCTTCATATATTACTTTGTTCTCGATCCTAAACTGTAAATTTGTGACTCCACTCTCTGCTGTAAATGCAAAAATATTATCGCCTTTAACAAGAGTAAACCAATCTGTATTCTTATCCAAGCAATTCAGAATATTATAAGACTTACCTTCTCTAACAAGCGTGATACTTTTCTCACCTTTTAAGGTGTTTATGATTATATCATCACTCGCTACAATACCTTTTCCAGTTAATGCCTCCAATTTTGTAGTATTGATAGACATAACCTCTCTGGTTTCAGTATTGTAGATGTTAATGTTTGTAGCCGGTCCTATAGCGTGAATATAAATCATTACACCGATTTCTGAATCACCATGATAAGTAATAACACCTTCTGTCTTAATCTGAATTTCTCCAAATATAAGTAACGGTTCGCTCAAAGATTCATTGGAAAACGGAAATTCAAATACCGGATCAATACTGTAAAAATCGGTAACATTATTTCCATCTTCACTTGCAGAGTAAAAATATGGATCGGGGCAAATAATTGAAATTTGTGTACCTTCTTGTTTGCTGAAAATATCAGGCTCATTCGATTCTATATATCCGATAGTTCGAACATAACGATTATCAGTTTCGATAATCAATTCAACATTCTTCTTAATCGGAAAATATTTATACGATTTCTGCCTGATTTCTTCGATATCCTCGCCATAAATGCTGTGAACAAAAGCGAGTTGAATAACAATATTTCTTTGACTCAATCTTGCCGAGTTAAACATCGAACCGTCGTTAGTTGCAACTTCAGTAGTATTTACATTGGCTTTGACTGGTCCCAAGCCTGTAATAGATTTGACGAGGAAGCCCGTGTTTTCGGGCCTCCCCAATTCAAGTTTAATTCTATCACCTAAATAATTGGTGACAGCTAATGAGTAAATCATGTTTCCACCAATCCTTTCAGTGCAGAGAATTGATTCTTTGTCTGACGATAGATATCAATTCTTGACAGAGATTTAGGTGAGTAGTTGTTCTGTACGAAAGAATAACTGTTGCCAGCCTTTTCAGATGTATTTTCTCCATTTTGAACTATTCCGTTGTTCTTGCGTTCCATACCAGCGCTGATAGACATAGCTTGTTTCTTGCTAAGTAAAGCAGACAACATATGTGCTCCAGCTTGTACTTCACTAAGGTCAAGAACGGGACGAATAGTAGGTTGTACATCTATATTTCCTTCGACAAAATCTCTTACCTTAGAAATTGCGTTACTTAAACCATTTTTAGCAGCCGCAGCCATTTCCGTACCGGCAACATAAGACCTATCGGCGTAATCGATAATAGAATTAACAAATCCCATACCAAAGAATCCACCGATTCGTTCACCAACTCTTGAAGGCGAATTGATGTCCAATTCTCTTTCAGCAGCTCTCGCCGCAGCCGCAGCCATCGCAGCCGCCCTTGCTTCCGCATACCAGGTATACTCATCAATACCGTTAGCAAAACCCTTAACGAGATATTGTCCGGCATTATAAAAGTCCTGATACTTATTGCGTACAGCAGTCAGGCATCCAGATACGATATTCGTGAAAGCTGATTTCAAAGCCTGATCTTTTTCTCGCACACCGGCAATCAGTTTAACCATCATAGTCTGTCCGATTACTTGGAATTCCTGATACTTATTGCGTACAGCAGTCAGACATCCAGATACTATAGTGACAAATGCACTTTTCAAAGCATACTCTTTGCTTCTGACACCAGAAGTAAGATTGGTCATCATTGTATTACCGATCGTTGTGAACTGATAGTATTGGCTTGTAAACGCCGCTACGATTCCGCTTACCATATTAGTAAACGTAGATGTAAGTGTGCCCTTTTGAGCATTTGCGGCGTTCACGAAAGTGCTAATCATCGTATTAGCGGCAGCAGAAACTCTCGAATTTGCATTGGTGAAAGCGTTAATAAATCCATCAATTCCAGAATTACCCAAAGCGGTTAAATTCTGAGCAAATCGAGACATGCCACTCGTATCGATGTCTGTAATACCCTTAGCCAGATCTACCAAATTACGGAACTGCACGATAACACTGCTGAGTTTTGCTGTGTCTACTCCAGATATACTGTTGTAATAATTAGCAAACGACTGACCAAAAGAAACTAACTGTTGACCGAAACTTGCAATGTCATTGTCACCGGTAAACCAGCTTACAACACCACCAGTGTTCGGAAGATTATTTGAAAGTTCCACCAATGCTTTAGCAGCATTAGCAGAATTGGTAACAACATTTGCATCCAATCCAGTAACAGCCAAAGAATAATTCTTCATTGCAGTACCGAATGGTACAAGCTGTTCTCCAAATGTAGCAAGGTCATTATCACCGGTAAACCAACTTACAACACCGCCTGTGTTCGGTACAGTATTAGCCAGCTCCATAAGAGCTTGTCCTGCTGTAACGCTATTTTGAATTACATCAGGTTTTAATCCCGAAACCGCTTCTCCGTATTCTTTCATAGCTCTACCAAATGGCACAAGCTGTTCTCCAAATGCGTCCATATCGTTTTCGCCAGTAAAGAAACCGACTACACCGCCACTATTCGGAACTGTAGAAGCCATTTCTGCAAGAGCTTTACCCGCTGTAGCAGCTTCAGTAATAACGCTTGCATCTATGCCAGCTACCTCATTTGCAAAGTTCCTCATAGCACGACCGAAATGAATAAGTTGTTCGCCAAACGCATTCATGTCATTCTCGCCAGCAAAGAAACCGACTACACCACCTGTATTTGGTAAAGTAGTAGCCATCTCAGCAAGTGTTTTACCAGCGATTGCAGCATTTGAAATAACCTCGCCGTCAATACCGGCGATTTCATTGGAGAATTGTTTCATAGCCTTACCGAACGGAACTAATTCTTCAGCAAATCCAGTTAAAGAAGATCCGCCAGTAAGCCAAGAAGTTAATCCTTCAAGAATATTTGCAGCAGTAAGGATAAGAATTGTTTCAGCCAGAGCTTTAACTCCATCCATCATAGATGGATCAATAGCTGCTGCTCCTTGTACAAACGGCTGAACATTGGTCATAAATCCGGACAAATCAGAAGCAATTTGAGGAAATTGACTAGATACACCGCCCATGAATCCGCCAACTATACCACCGACGAACTTTCCAATAGCAGTACCAATTCCTTGAAGTAAATTGCCACCTTCGTTAATGAGCCATTGCAAACCAGGAATTTGTGCGAGAGCTCCAACAGCGGCAAGAACGAGAGCCAATTCAGCAATAACTGCACCCATTCCTAATACACCGAGCATAGCTCCCGGGACAAGAGCCGCAACAGCAGCTAATGCAGCCATAATTGCTGACAATAATCCAATTCCAACAATACCTTGTAGTAATGTTTCGGTGTCGATACCTTTCAGAGCCTCAACTATACCAGAGAAGAAAGCCATCAGCACATCAATCGCTGCTTTAATCAGCCCTGGAAGATTGCGAGCAATTCCTTCTAATACACCAATTAAGAACTGGAATACAGAATCAACAATAGATGGTGTATACTGAACCAAAGCTTCCAATACACCTGCTACGAGCTTAAGAGCCCCGTCAGCAATAGCCGGAACGCACTCAACGAGTACATCAACCAGCATCAGTATAACTTCCTTAACAGCTTCTCCGATTACCGGAGCACTGGCAGCAATCACTTTACAAAATTCAATAATTGCTTCTCCGATTTTAGCAACAATAACAGGAATCAATTCGGCAACACCAGTGATGATAACTGTCAAAGATGCTACGATAGCCGTTGCGCCAGCAGTACCGGCAGCAGCTAATGCGGTTAGTCCTACAGCCAAGGCGGATAAACCTGCTCCAGCAAGAGCCAATCCGGCACCAATACCAAGAACTGATACTCCAATAAGAGCAAAAGCTCCGCTTAATCCCAAAAGAGTAGGGACAAGAGGAGTAAGAACTAATCCTGCAACACCAATCACGGTAAATGCACCAGCCAAAGCAACAAGACCTTTAACAATGGCGCCCCAGCTCATAGCTCCTAAAATACTAAGTACCGGTGTCATAACCAACAATGCGGAAGCAGCTACCAACATGGCTGCTGAACCAGCAAGAGTACCGGTCATAGCATTTAAGCCAACAGCAAGAATAGTCATAGAACCACCAAGAGTAATAAGACCCTTAGCAATAGCTTCCCAACTCATACCGCCCATTCTATCAATGGCATTTGCCATAATAACAAGAGCAGTAGATATTGCGATAAGTCCTGTTCCTATACCGATCATATTTTTAGGCATGAAATTAACGGCAATAGTTACTGCTGTTAAAGAACCAGCCAAAGCTATAAGTCCTTTTGCGATTTCGCCCCAAGACATCGTTGAGAAATCTTTAATAGACGAAGCAAATATCTTCATTGCAGAACCAATAGCAATTAAAGCCATACCTGTAGAAATAACATGCTTAGCATCGCCAGTGAGGTTTGTAAAGAGTGTAATCTCAGTAAGCAAAGCGCCAATAGATAAAAGGCCCTTTCCTATTTCACCCCATTTCATACTGCCAAAGTCTTCACAAGCAGAAGCTAATACTTTAATCGCCGCAGCTAATATAACAATTCCGGTTGCAGTCATCACAGATTTTCCGCTAAATTTAGCAGTATTCATGAATAGCGAAACTTCTGCTAATAAAACTCCTACGCCAGTCAATCCCTTAGCAAGCTGTTCCCAACTTAATTTTGCGAGATCATTACATACGGAGGCCAATACCTTAATAGCGGCTGCGAATATAACCATTTGTGCAGCGCCTTTGATGATCGTTTTTCCACCACTTCCCATAACCTTAGCAGCAGCTACTATAACGGTAGTCAATCCGGCAATACCTATAACTCCAGTAGCCATTTGTTTTGGGTTTAAATCGCCTATTTTCTTAAGAGCACTAGCGAGAAGTAATACAGCAGTAGAAATACCAATCATAGCCGTAACACTCTTAACTACCCCAGTTGCTTGTCCGCTAATTTTATTGAAAACAGCCATAGATGCCATTAAATCAGCAAACAAAACGGTGATGGCGCCAAGAGCAGCAGCCAATTTATTGCTATCAATAAGTGATAGAGTTACAAGAGAAGCGGTAAGAATTGCAATAGCAGATGCAATCTTTAACAATGTTCCTGCCTGTAACTGAGACTGATATGCCTCAAAACAACCTCTTACGCTATCAAGAATCCCAATAAAGGATTCCTTAATACTTCCAATCTCCTCGATTGCTTTGCGAAATCCGCCAACAAACTTCGTGATACCAACGGCAATAGCACCAAAGGAAATACCATTCAGCAAGTCGATGATTCCACTAAAATTTGCTTCTCCAAGGCTCGATGTAATTGCTCCGCCAATATTGCCGAGAGCATTAACAATACCACCTGCAATGGATTTTACTGCATTCCAGATAGCCTGTAGAACTTGAACAAACTGACAATTTGCAATGGCTTCTCCCATTACTTCAAAAGCAGTTATAACACCGCTCTTCATACTTCCAGCAGCTTCTCCAACTTGAGACATTCTTGTGTGGACGCGTTCAAGAAGATTATGGAATAATTCAAACCCAGGAATTTGGAAATTTTCAGCTATTGAAGTGATAAAGTTTTTAACGGCTGTTGCCGCAGTTTTAATAAACCCAACAATACCGCCTAAAACTTTATTGAAAATATCGGTTCGTTCAATAATATCATTAAGTTTAACGAGCCACTCTCCAAACGCACCGGTAATACTTAACAAGCCTCCGCCTAATTCGCCAACTCCTCCGAGAAGAGATCCAATAGCCTTAACCACGGACATAAATGCACTACCAATGATATTGACTACAGCAAACAAACCTTTAAATGTATTCTTAAGATTATTGGATGCTGTTTCGCTTAAAATGAATCGTTCTGTGAGTTTTCTCAATCCATCGGTAATATTGTAAAGTTGCTGAGCCGTCATAGGAGGAAAGATATCTCTAAAAGCATCTTTAATTGGCTTAATAATAGAAAGAACTCCCTGAAATGCGTTACGAAGTGCTTCGATAAGAGCTGTTCGACCACCAAGGTCTTTCCATCCCTGAAGCATTTCATTTCTTGCATTAGCGGAGTCCCCAATCATTTTACCAACAACATTGCTGACCTCGGTAAAAAGTTCTTTCGCTTCTTCAAAGTCGCCAACAATAATTTCCCAGCTCTGAGTCCAACCAGATTGTGCTGCTTCTTTTAAAGTATCAAACAACTGAGTAAAAGTCTTTACTTTAGTTGCAGCATCTTCAGCAGTCTTTGCCATCTCCATAATAGATTTAGCTTGCTCTTCGGTAAAACCCTGCTGAATTAAATCAGCCTCTGTATAAGCACCAGCAAACTGTTTCAAGGTTTCAGTCAATACTTCAGTAGTAAGCCATTCACCCTGCGTCAATGATTCTCTGAACGAGCCATACATTTTGATAGCATTTTCAGCGCCAGTGCCTAACAATTCAGAAGTTCTAATTAAAGCATCTTGAAACACCTTACCGCCCATACCAGCATTTACAACCGAGTTCCAGTCCATAAGTGAAACTTTACCGGCAGCTAATGCTTGAGAAAGCTGATACATTGCTGTACTTGCTTGCTGAGAAGTAGAACCCGATACAGCAGCAAGGTTAGCGATACCTTTGATGGAATCTACTGAAGTTTGCAGATCAACACCAGCAGCCGTAAATGTACCGATATTACGAGTCATCTCAGTAAAGTTGTAAATGGTCTTATCGGCATAAGTATTTAACTGATCTAAAGCATTATTCACCTGCTGAAGATTCGTTCCCTGATGAGAGGTGTTTGCTAAAATCGTTTGAACGGCATTTATTTGTGTTTCATACTCTTGAAAACCCATTTTTATTGGGTCGATAGTAAGAGAAGATATCACTTGTTTTCCGGTATTGATTGCGGAATTAGTGATATTAGCGAGGGCGGTTACAGCCATGACCTCCAAAGCAGAGAACTTCATACGAACGGATTCAACAGCATTACCAAGTCCAGCCATATTAACCTTCTTAGCCGCATTATCAATCTGTTCAAAACCTTTCGTAGCTCCGTTCATGTTCAAACTATTCTTAAGTTTATCAAGCGTGGATAAGCTTGTCTGAACATTACGCTCAAAGTTCTTATTGTCAAATTGCATTTCTACGACTCTTTGGTCTATTGTAGTGCTCATAGCTTTGTAACCTCCTTCCATGCTTGATTTACGATTTTGTCAAAAATAGGCTGGATAGCAGGATTGATGTAATCTCGCCCCTGTACCCAGCCGCCGTTACGAGTTCCATGACCATATTGCAGAATGATCGCAATAGGAACTCCATTTTGAATATTTGAGTTATAAAAAGAAATCTTCGCCGTTCCATTACGGTTTACAATCTCGTAGTACCACGAACTGGCAGTAAGACCTGAATCTACAGGTGTAGCAGACGCAAGTGCAGCGACCCCTTCTCGGCCGAACTTGTCAAGATCTGCAAGCCTAATGGCCTTTTTCGCTCCTTCCATATATCGAACCGTTCTGGAGAAGTTGCCTTTATGTCTGAACTTTACCATTTCTACCTCCTTATTTTAGGAGTTGATTTACTCGATTCTGAACGGCAGAAGCATCATAGCCTGCTGCTTTTAAACGATTTACACGATCTTGTCCGTTACCCCATAAACCCTGAATCACTTCACGGGCAATTTCATCTACAGTCTTTTTAGATGTAGAGGTGACAGCCGCACCACTTTTGGTAGTAATATAGGTGTCAAATCCAGCAGCTTTCAATTTTGCAGCCATAGCATCAGCATTTGCTTTCTTACTAAAAGCACCAACCTGGATTTTATAAAGGTTATCGACCTTGACCATATAAGTATCAAACCCAGCAGCTTTGACTTTTGTAAGCATGGCATCAGCATTTGCTTTATTACTGAATGCTCCTGTCTGAACTCGATACAATTCATCTTTAGAAGATCCAGTATTTCCGGTTTGACTTGAGCTCAATTTTGCCGTAACCTTGGATGCCAAATCACCCATACGAGCATACATCCAATCACCAGGACAACTCTTATTTGCAAACCAACGATGAACAGTCAGTACCATTTCATCAGAAGCAGGATTATAATTAAGAGTCTTGTTTTTATCGCCGAGCCAAAGAAGCTTTTTCTTTCCGTTACGCTTACAAATATCCACACAAAGTTCGATAAGCTTGTTATAAACAACATCCTTAAAAGCATACGGATGTTGTGTATCACTCGCGCATTCGATAGTAATTGCTCTCTGGTCGTTTTCGTTGGAAGAAGAGCACCATGAACGATTCTTCTCTTCAACATACATACCAACTCTGCCATCTACGCCAATACCATATTGGCAAGATGCCTGTCTGGAAGTTGGGTAGAAAATGTTTCCAAGTATTTCTACAGAACACTGCCCAACCACACAATGAGGCGTAATACGATCAATACTATGAGTCCTTTTACCGGAATGATTTGGACTCAGCTTGGTATAAGATACCAATGGACTGTTACTCATCGCTTGGCTCCTCCTTTGTAAATTTAATCTGATGAATCATCTGCACAACCTTGTCGTAACCAACCGTGGCCACGAGGAATCCAAGATACATGAGTACAGCAATTTCAACACCGATTTTCAAAGTGAATGCAGTGTCGGTCATAACGAGATAAATCACACAAACAGCACATGCAATAAGTACAGAAAGAATAGCTGCCAAAACATTAGAAGAATATTTAATATTCGTTTCGTTAAGCAGCTTTTTAATACCCTCTACAGTCAGATTCGTAATTAGAGATACAATCAAAAGTGCTGTGGTCAAAAAACTAATAGGCATAACTAACCCTCCTCATAATTTGTATTTTCTGTTGCATCATGTTCGCGTTTAAGCCTTTCTTCTCGCTTTTCGAAAAAAGTTTCAAACAAAGCTTTAAAGAAATAACCAATCATAACGCCTACAATTGTTGATGCAATTGTACTGGAAAGCGATTCAGCAATTTGGACTTGCCCTAAGAATGCAAGAACATAGGATAACTGCAAATCGATTAGTGAAATAGCCAAAATAAAAGTCACAGCTCTTTTGGTGTATGTCTCAAGCCATGATTTATAACTTTTCTTTTTGCTATTAGGACAATTATGACAGCATTTTTTTATCATTGTGAATCACCCCCTCGAATTGTAACGGCGTTTATTAGCTGCATTTAAAGCAGCATTACGCTGCATAATCTCGCGTTTGCTTCTCTTTTTAGGAGGTGAATTTTTCATATTGCAAACACGAATAAGTGTCAAAAGACGATTCAAATGCCACTTTTGAAATTCAACCGGAATGTTATATGAAATCATCCAGTAATAAATCAATTCAGAAGTAACGGTGTCTTTGTTGACTCCATGACGTTTTTCATCTTCAAAGAAGCAAGTCGCTGTCATTGGAGATTCTATATAGTCATTTATTGCAGCATAATTTTCAGCCGAAAGTCTTGTATATACTTCTGGGTCCACATTTTGGGTTAAAGTCATACATCTGACATAATCAAGAATTTCCTCTTCAGTTTTTTCTCGTTTGCCAAGAAAGGCTTTATGCCATTTGCTTTCCCATTTTGAAAGAGAGACCAAAGAATGCTCCAACTGCAAATGTTGTTCTTTCTTGTAGATGAATTCTTCATTGATCTCATCAAAAAACTCAGCAGCCGGTACAATAATTTTCAGCATTCTTTAGCCCTCCAAGTTTCCGATGTTAATTAGTAGCTACTGGAATTGCTGTAGGAGCCGTAGCACCGCCCTTTGAACGCATAACATCATTTACAAAATCTGCTGCATACTTGTCATCGGTGACGAGCTTCTCAAACAGCACCTCATAAGCAGGTGTTTCCATAAAAGAACGAGAAATTTCCTCAGACTTCATGAAACGTCTACCGTCTTCACTCTTTACACCGTAAGACTTAGCAATGAAATTCTCGAAGAAATCCATAATCTTGGCTCCATCAAGACTAGCAGCAATACTTCTAAGCTGAACATCATAGCCACCTTTAGTGCTTGCCTGCATCTTTACAATTTCGGGCTTGGACAAATCAAAGTAGAAATCCTCAGTTCTCTGAACATCATTCAGGTCGTTGTAAGTAATAACTTCTTTATGCATTTTAATTTTCTCCTTTCAAATAAAAAAAAATAGAGCCGCCAGCTTACCTGAATACGGCTCCACTATAATTTAATTCTTATGAATTAGCCTGCAATAGGCGGTTCAGCGTTGAACATTTCAATGATCTCATCAGGCATAGGAAGACGAGGCTCGATGCTGTCTCCAGCACCTTCAGTAGTCTCATCTTTACCATACAGAACTTCTTCAAGCTTAGCCATGAATTCAGGACTAAACTTTGTGGAATCAAAAGTAAGCGTAGCAGTAGGCTTAAGCTTTTTACCTTCGATTACGGTATTGATTGCTACAGGAGTGGTACTAACCTCCCAAGACATAGCCGCAGGTTCCGGACTGTCATTAACAGTGCTGTAACCTTTTTCAGAAGGAGCAGCAAGGCAGTTATACACCAGATGCAGCTTGTAACCGTGGTCATTCAGATCGACATCGTTACCAAGAATAGTACGATAACTAAGACCAAAGATTTTACGAGACTGCTGCCCAGCAAACATACCCGGCATGATTTCAACAGAACCATCACATTCTGCAAATTCAGCAGGGTACATATATGCCTCAATAGTGGCTGCAAATTCCTCAGCAGACATCATATTCAGATACTTAATGTTATCAGCATAAATAGGAGTAGCCTCCGCACCGGAAGGACTCTCTGTAACAGCAGTCAGACCATTCCATGCAACACCTTTATTAAAAGTGCCACCGGTCTGAATAGGGTAAAGAACACCATGGTCAACGCCGGTTTCGTACAGACGCTCGCCGGTTTTATCCCAAACAAGTTTCATAGTTATTTCCTCCTTATTAGAAATAGAGCGAGAAACGCCAATTATTCAGGTTCTCGCTTGTATAGTTACGATCGAATCGACAGGTTGGTAATTGAGCAACCTTATCAATAAATTCGCTATCTGGATTCTTGTCAATTAGCATAACCCAATAACGTTTTTGAGACAAATATACCCTGTCATCTGCATGGATGTTTTTAATATCATCCAATCCGTAAACGATGGCAGGGTAATTTATCTTAACTGACTCGGGAGGTTGAAAATACACATTTCGACTCCCCAGAAGGTCTTCCAACAGGGACTGTAGATATAGTCTATTCGCCATTGTATACACCTCCCACAGTCAGTCGTAGTCTAGGGTACTGAACTTCAACGCTCGTGATCTTCCATTTAGCACCCATAAACCCTACATATTTCATACGATGAAAATTTTCACTGGCGAATGGATCGGCTAAGATACTAATCTCATTTGCAACATTGATGTTATCATTGAGTTGATCTGCCGTCTGAAGTTTCTTAGTGTTACGAACTAACTCACCATAATACATGCGCTCAGTGATCTTTTCTTCCCAAACACCAGGAGTTGTTTCTTCAGTTACAGCATAGCCGATTGATCCATAAAATTTCGCCATTTTGAATTTCCTCCGTTAATATTTAGGCGCCAGTAGTTGCGTCTTTCTCTTCAATAACAATAGCAGACTTAATTCTGGTAAGCTGACCAGATTTACGAGTCTCAAGCAGAGACTGAAGCTGGTTGAACTTGATATCGAAATCAGAGAAGTGAGTCACATCGCCGCCCTTAGAAGCGCCGTAACCATAATCGGCCATATTCACGCAAATAGCGTGCAGCTTATGTTTAATACCCTCAGAATCAGTACGGACCTTACCCTCGAACTGAGTAACTTCGTAGATGTTAGCAACACCAAGAGCAGCAGCCAGTTCAGTATCAGTTTCGTAAATTCTACGACCATTACGATCACGAGCCAGAATCATAGTGTTATGCATGTCCGTAGTGATGAACAGATCCGGCTTACCGGTACCACGGAAATCTTTACGAGCCTTACGCAGAGCAGTAACCATAGCCTCGGCATAAATAAAGCTTTCGCCAAAATTCTGTTCAGTATTAGTACCCTGAAGCTCCTGAGCCATAGCAGCAAAGTCAATATCCTTATGGATTGTATACAGCTCATCATCGGTCCAAATAGGACGAATCTTATCAGGGAAGATCTTCTCAGGATCACTCTCAGGACGATCATCACCAAGCATGGTTGCAACAGCAAGAGTTTCCTTCAGAGAAATCTGATCGATTCCATACTGGAACTGAACATAATCGAAGTTTTCGATATCGATTACATCATCACGATGCAGTTCAGAAGTAACATACACAGTCTGAGGATCAGTAGTACGTCTTACCAGAGAATAGTTACCAGTAAGCTTCTTCTGATTTCCCTTAGTGTAACCCTTAGCCTGAAGAGCATCGATATTACGAATATCTACATGAGAAGTACGAACACGACCATGAGGAATCTTCTGAGTCTTAGCCATAATAGCATCTACCCAACCCATATCATTAGTGATAAGTTCAGGTGTACGGCTAGGATGAGCCTCAACATAGTCAGGGAATAGAGTAGTTACATTACCTTCTCCGGTCTGAACAAAGCCGCTGATTTCACCATGCTTAAGCTCGTCAGCATGTTCCTCAGCATAAATGTTAATAGCGGTACGAAGGGAGCCAACGTTGGGAGACTTAGCCAACGCCAGAATCTCACCCTGAGCCGCATGGGACAGGACATTCTTCTGATCCTGCTTGTCGTTATCAAAAACATTATGTTTCATATTAGTTTCCTCCTTATTGGTTTTGGATTCCTTAGAATCTTCGTTTTTGTCCTCTAAAGCCTTAGTAACCATGTAATACATAGCATCCTGTTGCTTTTCGGTCATGGTATTGATGACATCGATGATAGATTCGTTATCTTCATTTTTCTTTTCATCGGATGCATCCTGTTTTTCAGCACCATTGTTTTTTTCTTTCTCGTCCTGATTAGTGTCAGCATGAGAAAGAACAAGCGGTAATCCCGTGTAAATGATTGCTTCTTCGTCTGAATTCTCTCCATGAGAAAGCATAGAATCAATAAAAGCACCCGGATTAGCACCTTTATGTACAAGGCTAACCTCGCAAATGCAACCATGAAGAACATCGGAACCGGCCTGTTGAAGTTGATTAGCATAGATGGAAAGAGCGCAGATATCGCCATGCTTAATCAACACTTTTGCAATTTCTGCATCTGCGGTTTCATTAAGAAAACCATAGGTGTAGACACCTTCCTCACGATTTTCAAGCCAAGCATGACCTAAAACATCACGAGGACTATTGTGCTGGTGATTCCAAACAAGCGGGACTTTAATACCGTCATTATGCTTAAATGCATCTCTACGAATTACTCTTCCGTCAGAGCATTTAAGATCATTTCGTGTAGCCCAGCCACTAAAATCACAAGCTTCAACCTGGATTGTTTTGTCCATTTTGAATTTCCTCCTTGTTTAAGATTATTTAGAGACCCTATTTTCACTCGAAAATTACTCCGGTGAATCCATTATTTCTTCCGGCTTAACGGATGTTTCCGAAGCTGTTTCACTCGGCGCACTTAGATTCTTATTTCTAAGCTCATCAGCCCTTGGATCTTCCGAAGGTTTCATGCCGACAACCTGCCTGATTTCATTCGAAGTCATGATTTCATTTCGAGTGAATTTATCAGCAATTTCAGCGATATCGTTTACTGGTACAAGTTTAAACGGGTCTCTAAAGAACGAAATCGACTGAAGTTGTGATCGGGCAGTTTTTGTTAGAAACTTTCGTTTCATTTCATCAACAATAGCTGAAACAATAGGCTCGATAGTTCTGTTGTAGTAATTCAACATTGTCTTCTCGTCCGCTGTACCATCCAAAATACTCTGAGTGATTCCTAACTGGCTATATAGCATACTCGTTAAGTATTCAATCTGAGACATTAGATTATTGTTTACTGGACGATTCAACTGTGTGATACGTTCGGTTCCGTCGGTATAAGCAATACCATATTTGGAACCTGACAACTGACTTTCGATATCTTTACGCCTATTTTCGGCCTGTTGACGCCTTGCTTCAGTCTTGATGACATATGGTAACTGAATAATCAAATCGAGTTTTCCAGAACCACTCTGTTCATCAATGACATCAAGTAGGTTAAGTTTACGAATGAGCCTCTGCATAGTGGAGTTAGGCTCATTGATTACTGCGTACAGCGGATTTTCCACGATAGCCACTGTACTCTTAGGTACCACTACTTCTTCTTTTTTCCCAGTGCGTTCATTGTACACACGAACACGAACATACTGCGGGTACCAATCTAAAATTTGTCCGACTCTCATAGTTTGAATATCATAAGATCCTGAAATAGTAGGGTCGGTTGTGGTATCAACGGGTACAATAGCTACACTGCCTTCATCAAACATCGATATAACAACATCCTGAATAAAAGCACGGGCTGTCTGATCGATATTTGCTTCAATAGTTAGACAACTATTCAAACCGTCTTGAATTACCGAAATAAATCGCTCACTTTCATCAAGTCTTACATGTTGAATTTTAAGCGATGCTACATCGAGTGCTATACGGTTATAAACCGAAGTGATGATCGACCTTTCATTGCCTCTTGACAAACGAGGTCTATCTGCTCGATAAGCATAACTAATGCCCAAATTTCTATAGTCCATTTGAACATTACCTGCAAATGCGTTCCAAGCATGTTTTAATCTGGAACCAAAAGACATCTCCATTTTGAATCATCACCTCCTTTATTCAAAAGCATCTCGATTGAGTTTATAAGCAATATAAGCATCCATCATAGCCGCAACAGCATCAATCTTCTGCTCATAGCGCTTCTTTAAAAGTTTTCTGTTTCCATTTGTATCTTCCAAGGTAATACAATTACCCATAGCGAAAGTCATAAGGTCCTCATCAAAGAGAAGCATTCTTTCTTCCGAAAGTTTCTTCAATTCACCAAGCGGAACAGATTCAGTTTTAGCTCCCTGAATAACCTTTTCGATTCCAAACGGACCGTTTTCTTGTTCCCATCTTGCAACGAATTCTTTTGCATTATAAGGGTCAAAGCCAAGACATCGAACATCATAACCGCATTCGCTTATGTGATTGTCCAAGTCTTCATAGACATCCATCATATCAAGAACGGTACCCTCTAAAACAATTAAACTACCTTCGGCCATGAACTGATCGTATTTGATCCTCATAGCAGCAGGCAGCTTCATCAAAGTCATAGATGTTATGTAATTTCGAGTCTTAATACCAAACGAACCGTTGGATAACGGAAACAGGAAAGTAAATGCACAGAAGTCATCACCCTGTGACAAGTCTGCACCTAAAGAACAAGGCATCTGCCAATAATCTCGTTTGCGATGCGGCAATGTTTCTTCATAAGTAAAGTAATAGGTATAACCTTCCATTGGTAAACCAAAACGTTTTGCGAGAATATCGTTTCGTGCAGCAGGGGCTTTTTCTGCTCTTTCTACATCCAACTGATAAGTTTCGTAACTAACTGTTTTACCAATATTCGGATTGGCTTTCAACCACATTCTTGGATCTCCAACCTCATCGATTGAATCTAATTTATACCACCAAATAGACACATGCGGATTGATATAATCACCCTTCAATATGTCCATTAACTCCATTTTGATTGTATCGCCGCTTCCATTACGAACAGTGCCTTCGGAGCTGATTGCTACAATGATGTAATCGTTTACTTTTGAAGCACCCTGTTCAATAGCACCTATAACATCTTCTCGGATGTCTCCTGAGAGCCATTCATCAACTGTAGCAACTTTTATTTGTAAGCCCTGAAGTTTGTGAATGCTCATTGGTCTTATTTCAAGCAGAGACCCTGTTAAAAAATTCTCGACACCTTTCTTCGTCGAAGCCAATTTTGTTCTATTAGCTTTAGCACCCGTAGTGTTTTGTAACGAACCTTCTGTCAAGAATTGAAACAGTGGACCGCGTGATCTGGTAATAGCAGTACGAAGAGGAGACATTACTTCCTCAGCCTGCTTCATGGTCGGTGCAGTTGTGATTTGATGTGTTGTCGAAGTATCAATATTTAGGAAATAGCCTTGTAGGGTGGAACCATACATTGACTTTGCTGCTCCACGAGCTACAATAAGATATTGCTTATTGATAAGTCTTTTCTTTACAGTCTTCTTCACATAATGACCGCCATGACCATCTGGATTTGGCTGATAAACACTTCGCTCGACAAAATAATACCAACCAAAAATTTGCTCACCCCATAGTTTAAAACTATCAAGTAAAGTAAGATCTGAACCATCAGTTAAGGTAAGTTCAGATTCGCAATAAGAAATCCATCCTTCTACAGCTTGATCGTCGTAAAATACTCCTGGGTTAGCAATAAGATCATCAATGCGATTCATTTCCATTGAGATCTCTTTACATACTGGAATTTCGCCTCTGATTACGGCATCACGAAACATGCCGTAGTATTTAGGGACGGCAGTGTTAGATAATGCCATATCGAATTAACTCCTTATTTCTTTTTATTGGGATTAGCGGCAATATACTGAGCAGCTTCTTTAATATTAAACTCTTTAGTCATTGCTGCTTTAACTCCATAAGCCAATGCACCAGCGGCAGCTATAGTAAGTGTTCTTTTTCCTGCTGCTGAAATAATCTCAGAAACGTATTTTTTACCTGGAGCGGTATCTTCATCCACCAAGGTTTTATATTCTTTTTCAAGTTTCATTCGTTCGATTCGTTTCTTCAAATCAACATCAGACATAGTTCGTCTGTTTTTTACATCAGCTTTGCGAGTCTCTTTTTCCTTTGCATCGGGACTTGATTCTCGCTTTTTACCAGCAGCGGTGCGAGTACCATCTTCGTTCTGGTAACGACGGATTCCCCATTTTTGACCTTTGATACCGTAATGCATAAGCATTTCTTTATGATTATCCATTTTGAATTTCCTCCTCCGTTTTATCTGGATCAACGGTTACATTGATTCTCCACTCAAGTTCGTTAATCTGTCTGTTTATAGAATCGATAACTGCTGAACTGAGATTGGCAGAATCAAATGCCAACTTTACTTTTAAGTAGATATAAGTTTTCACCATCTCAAGTCGGTTATCGTCAAGAAGAAATTCTGACCATTCAGTACCATCATCTTCGATACGGAAACCTTTTTGCGGACCGACACCGAGCTGTGTAAGAACGGAAAAAGCAGAATTGATATGCGTGATAATGTCGATATCAAAGTGCTCATACTCTTCGGTAATTCCAAGCAACTTTTTAATTGATGTCAGTATGCTTTCCATATCGATTCCTCCTTACTGTCTAACAGCTACGAATTTCTTCATACAGAAACCTTCGATACCGGCAACAGTACATACTGCATACCAATCATTTGTAGATGCTTCAATATCGATACTTAGTTCATCAAGACATGCCGCGATAGCAACTACTTCAGAATCTTTATACGGTCTCTGTCTAATATTCAATTTTAGACAATCAGTAACAACACCGATAACTTTTTCGGTCTTAGAATCAGTATTGTTATTCTCATATCGTTTAGTAGACATTTAAAATACTCCTTTCATTTTTTTTCGCCAAGGACAGGTATCATTTGGACTTCTCTGAATTGGCGAAGTAATTAACAACTGCTCATCTCCATAATGGATCGCATTATGTGTACTGAGTTTTGTGCATATTGCATTTTCTGGATCAAAGACGCAGGGATTTCGATTAACAATATCGTCATAAGTGATTGGATTTAGATGATGTATAAGAACAGGTCCATATATTTCAAATCCAGGAACACCTAAGTCACATCCATTATCTCGAATAATGATGGTGTCTCTAAAACTTAACCATTCATTTGAATGATAGAGCTCCTGATTAAGCCATCTCTGAAAACCAAATGTTTCTTCACCAATTATTCCATCCAATTTTAAATAGCAATATCGCTCTTCAAAAGTCGGAAGAGTTATTAGTTCAGAGTAAGTTCTAAAATTCTTCATCATCGCCTCCAGCTCCAGAATATTTACGAAATGCAGTAAGAGCTTTTTCATAAAGTTCTTTTGCTTCACCATTAGACTTGATATTGATGGTTTTTGCATCAATCAATTCTTTTTGCTTCTCAAGAATCTCTTTTTCAAGTCGTTCCTTGGACGAGCCAAGTTTTAAATAATGTGTTATGACCTGAGAAGAAGCAGTTCCGTCTCTGAGCTGCTTTTCAGCACACTGCATAGCCAATGAAATCATAAGATTCTCTTGAGCCTCTTGTGTCATTGGTGGTCTTGATGTGCTTTGCGATTCAGAAGAGCGAGAAGCTTTTGCTTTTGGCATAGTTGCTGCCTCCTCTCTTAAGAAAATGGTGCGGGTAACAGGAATCGAACCTGCACGGAATTACTTCCAATAAATTCTGAATCTATAGTGTCTACCAATTCCACCATACCCGCATATATTAATGTTTTACCACAGCCAACCCCAAAATGCAAGGAAAACCAGATAGATAAATCCGTGCACAGGGCGAAAAACAAATTCGAAAATTAATTTTGAAAATCCCTTGACATTGACGTAACGTCATGCCATATACTGTTCTTACAGGGCCATGAATGAAAAACAGGAGGATTGTATGATGAAGCAATACACCCCAAGCGAACTGGCAAACCTCACCGGCGTTACCCCGCGCACCATCCGCTACTACGACCAGCGGGGACTGTTGAAGCCCGAAAGCCGTAACGAAGAGGGCTACCGGCTCTACGGCAGCGACGCGCTTTTGCGGATGCAGCGGATTACCATGCTAAAATTTGCGGGCTTT
>ENA-OUQF01000476-OUQF01000476.1-human-gut-metagenome-genome-assembly--contig:-NODE-476-length-30377-cov-35.382626_pt1 | contig 30377 bp, 28 predicted proteins | sample MGYA00237947_ERZ548826 | MGnify/ENA primary metagenome ERZ548826 (study PRJEB26490, sample SAMN05194701) | human gut metagenome | biome: terrestrial biome; feature: human-associated habitat; material... | reverse complement strand
ACAAACAAAATGGCTTTGGTATCTGCTATCATTTTGCTATCAAACAGGAAATGAGATTTTCAAAAAGTGAGTGTTTTCAAGGCTTTTCAGCCCATCATATTCACTTTTTTCTCATTCCCACTCCACCGTTGCGGGCGGTTTGGATGTTACGTCGTACACGACACGGTTGATGTGTTTGACTTCGTTGGTGATGCGGTTGGATACTTTGGCCAGGATGTCGTAGGGGATCCTGGCCCAGTCGGCGGTCATGAAGTCGTCGGTGGTGACGGCGCGGATGGCAAGGAGGTGGTCGTAGGTGCGGTGGTCGCCCATGACGCCCACGGTGCTGACGCCGGGGAGGACGCAGAAGAACTGGGCCATCTGGCGCTCATAGCCATTCTTGACCATTTCGTCCCGGAGCACCCAATCGGCCTCCTGGAGAATTTTGACCTTTTCGGCGGTGATCTCGCCGATGATCCGCACGCCCAGGCCGGGGCCGGGGAAGGGCTGACGCCAGACCAGCTCCTGGGGAATGCCCAGCTGCTCACCGACGCGGCGGACCTCGTCCTTGAAGAGGCTGGCCAGGGGCTCGATGATGTCCAGGAACTTCACATCCTCGGGCATTTTGACCTTGTTGTGGTGGGTCTTGATCTTGTCGGCGTTGCCCTTGCCGGACTCGATGCAGTCGGGGTAGATGGTGCCCTGGGCGAAGAAAGCATCCTGGCCGCCCTGGCGGCGGACCTCATCCCAGAAGACCTTATAGAATTCGGTGCCGATGATCTTCCGCTTCTGCTCGGGGTCGGTCACGCCCTTCAGGCACTCCAGGAAGTGCTCCTGGCAGTTGACCCGGACAAAATGCATGTCAAAGAGGCTGGTAAAGGTCTTTTCAACGAAATCGCTCTCGTCCTTGCGCATGAGGCCCTGGTCCACAAAGACGCAGGTCAGCTGGTCGCCCACGGCGCGGCTGATCAGGCCTGCGGCTACGGAGGAATCCACGCCGCCGGACAGGCCCAAAATGACCTTCTTGCCGCCGATGCGCTCCCGCAGGGCCTTGACGGTATCCTCAATAAAGGAATCCATCTGCCAGTCGCCGGTGCAGCGGCAGATCTCATACAGGAAGTTCTTCAATATCTGGTTGCCGAACTGGCTGTGGGTCACCTCGGGATGGGGCTGGATGGCATAGAGCCGCTCCGCCGCGTTCTCCATGGCCGCCACGGGGCACTTTTCCGTGCGGGCGGAGACCTCGAAGCCCGCGGGCAGCCTGTCCACACGGTCCGTATGGCTCATCCAGACGACGCTTTGCTCCGGCACATCCTTGAAGAGCAGGGAGTCGCGCTTGGTGACGGTCATATCGATCTTGCCGTACTCGGAGGTCTCGGCGGTGATGACACTGCCGCCTGCCATCCAGGCAGTCAACTGGCAGCCGTAGCAGATGCCGAGGACGGGAACGCCCAGCTTCAGCACCTGGGGATCATAATGGGGAGAGGACATATCATAGACGCTGTTGGGGCCGCCGGTAAAGATGATGCCCTTGTAGCCCCGGGCCTTGATCTGCTCAGGGGTAATGGCGTCGTACTGCTCGATCTCCGCATACACGTGCAGGTCACGAACCCGGCGGGCAATCAGCTGATTGTACTGGCCGCCAAAATCCAGGACGAGGATTTTTTCCATTGAGGCTCCTCCTTTTTATTAGAGCGTGATCTCCGCCGCTTCGGTGCTGGCACCGGCCAGGGCGGGCTTGATTTCGGTAAGATAGTGCTCCACCTGCTGCCGACAGCGGCCGATGTAGTCGCCGGGGTTCAGGAGCTTTTCCATTTCCTCCGGGGTCATGCCGAATTCCGGGGCCTGGGACAGGCGCTCCAGCAGGTCGCAGGTCTCGCCGTTCTTCATTCTGGCGGTGGCCTCCATGGAGCATCTGCGGATGACCTCGTGGATCTCCTGCCGGTTTCCGCCCCGCTTCACCGCCTCCATCATTAAGTTTTCGGTGGTCATAAAGGGCAGATATTCCCGCACGGCGCGCTCCACGATCTTTTCATTGACGTGCAGTCCGTCGGTGACGTTCTGGGCCAGCCGCAGCACCGCGTCGGCGCACAGGAACCCCTCCGGCAGGGAGATGCGGCGGTTGGCGGAATCGTCCAGCGTGCGCTCCAGCCACTGGGTCGCGGCGGTCATGGGGGCGTTCATGGCGTCGGCCATGAGGTAGCGGGACAGGGAGCAGATGCGCTCGCAGCGCATGGGGTTGCGCTTGTAGGCCATAGCCGAAGAGCCGATCTGATTTTTCTCAAAGGGCTCCTCCACCTGGCGGTCGTGCTGGAGCAGGCGGATGTCGTTGGCCATGCGGTAGCAGCTCTGGCCGATGGAGGACAGCGCATTCAGGATCCGGCTGTCCAGCTTCCGGGGATAGGTCTGGCCGCAGACGGAGAAGCAGCGCTCAAAGCCAAAGTCATGGCAGATCATGCGGTTCATCTCGTCGATCTTCGCTTCATCTCCGCCGAACAGGTCCATAAAGCTGGCCTCGGTGCCGGTGGTGCCCCGGCAGCCCAGGAATTTCATGCTGTCGATCACAAAATCCAGCTCTTCCGCATCGCTCATCAGGTCCTGCATCCACAGCGTCGCCCGCTTGCCGATGGTGACCAGTTGGGCGGGCTGATAGTGGGTATAGCCCAGAGTTGGGGTGGCCTTGTATTGGTCGGCGAACCGGGAGAGATTCGCCACCACCTTCAGCAGCTCCGCGCGCAGGTAGCGCAGGCCGTCCCGGTACAGGATGATATCCGCATTGTCGGTGACGTAGCAGCTGGTTGCGCCCAGGTGGATGATGCCCGCCGCCTTGGGGGCCGCCAGGCCATAGGCGTACACATGGGCCATCACATCATGGCGCACCTCCCGCTCCCGGGCGGCGGCGGCTTCAAAGTCGATGTCATTGACGTGGGCCTCCAACTCCTCCACCTGCTCCCGGGTCACGGGCAGGCCCAGCCGGTGCTCCGCCCTGGCCAGGGATACCCACAGCGCGCGCCAGGTGCGAATGCGGGTCTCGGCTGAAAACAGGCGCAGCATATAGTCCGAGGCATAGCGGGTGGACAGGGGGGATTCGTAACGGTCAGTCATATGATCCTCCTATTTCGCGAAAGAATACCCGCTTATCAGCGCAGGATGATGCTGTCCCGCTCCGGGCCGACGGAGACGTAGCCGATGTGACAGCCAACACGGCGCTCCACATACTCCACATAATCCCGCGCCGCCTTGGGCAGGTCCTCCCAGCGGCGGATGCCGGAGATATCGCACTTCCAGCCCTCCAGGTATTCAGTGACGGGCTTCGCCTCGTCCAGCAGGCAGGGGAAGGGGAATTCATCGGTCTGCCGGCCGTTCACCTCATAGTGGGCGCAGACAGGAATTTTATCCATATAGCTCAGCACGTCCAGCTTGGTCAGGGCGATGCTGGTCGCGCCCTGGCACAGGACGCCGTAGCGGGTAGCCACGATGTCGATGGGGCCGACCCGGCGGGGGCGGCCGGTTTTTGCGCCGTACTCAAAGCCCGCCTCGCGCAGCTTATCGGCCTCCTCGCCGAACAGCTCACAGGTAAAGGGGCCCTCGCCCACGCAGCTGGAATAGGCCTTCACCACGCCCACCACCTGGTCGATCTTCACGTTGGGCATGCCGCAGCCCACGGGAGCGTAGGCTGCAATGGGGTTGGAGGAGGTGGTGTAGGGGTGGATGCCATAGTCCAGATCCCGCAGCGCGCCCAGCTGGGCCTCAAACAGGATCTTCTTGCCTGCCCTCTGGGCATCGCGCAGGAACGCGCCGGTATCGCAGATGAAAGGCTTGATCTTCTCGCAGTAATCATTCAGCCACTTTTCCAGGTCCTCCATGGTCACGGGGGCCGCGCCGTAGACTCTGGTCAGCGTCAGGTTCTTCCACTCCAGCAGGTCGGCCAGATGGGCCTTCAGGTACTCAGGGTACAGCAGCTCACCGGCCAGAACGGTTTTCTTTGCAAATTTATCGGCGTAGAACGGCGCGATGCCCTGCTTGGTAGAGCCGAACTTCTTGTCGGCCAGGCGGGCCTCCTCCAGGCCGTCCAGGTCCCGGTGCCAGGGCATCAGGAGAGAGGCGCGGTCGCTGATCTTCAGATTCTCCGGGCTGATGGCCACGCCCTGGGACTGCACCTGCTGGATCTCCTTCCACAGGTTCTCCGGGTCCAGCGCCACGCCGTTGCCCAGGATGTTCACCACATCCTTGCGGAAGATGCCGGAGGGCAGCAGATGCAGGGCAAACTTGCCGTATTCATTGATGACGGTATGCCCGGCGTTGCCGCCGCCCTGATAGCGGACGACCACGTCGTAGTCCTGCGTCAGCAGATCCACCATCCGGCCCTTGCCCTCATCGCCCCAGTTGATTCCTACGATTGCACAATTTCCCATTTTTTACTCACCTTTATTTTAATGTTGCTTCCATGCGTTTCATTCAGCCGGGGCGGTGCCTGCCCGCCATTTCCGCCATTGACGGTATCTTTTTTTCGGCTTTTTCCGGGAAATGGCCGCGCATGCGGCAAAAGAGCGCGGCTTTCCCTAAATAGAAATTTTACATCACCCGCCACGGTTTGTCAACGGCCGGCGTGGAATTCTATTATTGGTACAAAAAACCACTCCCGCCGGGATTTTCCATGTGCAATCAGCCCATGCGGCACACACAGCGCCTTTTTAAAAAATCGGGAAAAATACACTGGCTTTTTTCGTAAAAATCTGTTATAGTAATGTTACCTGAAAAGCGACGTAGAAATGCGCCCTTCTTTTGGCACTTTATGACGAACGCGGAAAGCATCCGGCTTTTTCCTTTCCAAGCTTACAGATACACGAGGTGACGGCATGGATTTCAAGAAGCGGCGCTCCGTCGGGATCATGATCGGCGGTACAACAGCCGCCCGCTGGTGCTGGTCTCCGAAAAGGTGGACCTGCCCAATTGCCACAGCATTATCGCCGGCAACCGGCAGGGCATGTACGACATGGTATCCCACCTGATTGAGGCCCACGGGTGCAAAAAGATCCTTTTTATGCGCGGGCCGACAAGAAGCTCTACGCCGCCAAGGAGCTGCGCCGCCCCGACGTGCGCAGGGAGCCGGAGGGCGCAAGCCATCAAACCGTATAAAGCATCATTCCCGCGGCCGGATCCGGCCATTCGGATGAATCGTATTTTTTTAAAATGAAAGGAGACTGTCCCTATGAAAAAACTGATTTCCTCCCTGCTTGTATGCTGCCTGCTGCTGTGCCTGCTGCCTGCGGCCTCCGCCGCGGCAAACGCATCCTACCCTACCACCAAGAGCTTCATCTCCTGGCTGGAGGCGAATGACGTTGTCTACGACTACAACGGCGTGGATGAGGACGGCTACGAGACCATCGGGATCGAGCTGGAGGGCAACAATTTTGATTTTGGCGTCAAGTGCGTTTTTTATGAGGGCAACGAAAGCGCGGCAATGTACGTATACAACATCATTGAGTACCACAAGACCGAGTTCAACAAGGCCCTGTCCGTCTGCAATGATCTGAACGCCACCTACCGATTCGCCTCCTTCTTCTGCGACGAGTCCGACAATACCGTCACCGCCCAGACCGATGTCATCTTTGTGCGGATGTCCGATTCCGGCGAGCTCGCGGGCGAGCATCTCCTGCGGCTGGTAAAGATCGTGGACGAGGCCTATCCCACTCTGGCCGACTGCGCCAAATAAACATTTCCAACACAGAATACGGGTGCGCCGCCATGCAGCGCACCCGTAAATTTAAAATATTGTCACTTCATATGAGTCGCGGCGGAGAAGCTGTGGGGCAGCAGCTCTGCCAGGGTGACCTTCTCGTAGCTTCCCTCTGCCCCCACCAGATAGATGGGGAAATCGTCCGGGCAGAATTCCCGCATCACCTGGCGGCAGACGCCGCAGGGGGGGAATTTGCCCGTGAGCACACCGTCCTTGCCGCCGCAGACGGACAGGGCGGCAAAATCCCGGTGGCCGTCGTACAGCGCCTTGAAAAAGGCCGTCCGCTCGGCGCACACCGTGGGCGTAAAGGCCGCGTTCTCAATGTTGCAGCCCTGGTACACCGTGCCGTCGGCGCACAGCAGCGCCGCGCCCACCTTGTAGCCGGAATAGGGGGAATAGGAATGCCCCATGGCCTCCACGGCCAATGCGTTCAATTCCTCAGGTTTCATAGCTGCCTCCGTATCACAGAATTTCGCCAGCAAAGCTCTTGCCCGGCGTTTCAAAGGGAACGCCCAGAATGTCCGTAATGGTGGCGGCGATATCCGCAAAGCTTCTGCGGGTGCCCAGGTTCACGGGGCGCACCTGCTGGCCCAGCACCACCAGAGGGACATACTCCCGGGTGTGGTCGGTGGTAGCGGTGTAGGCGGGGTCGCAGCCATGGTCGGCGGTGATCATCACCATATCCTCCTTGCCCAGGGTGGGCAGGAACTTGCCCAGCCAGGTGTCGAACTCCGTCAGGGCGTTGGCGTAGCCGTCCACATCCCGGCGATGGCCGAACTGCATATCAAAGTCCACCAGGTTCACAAAGCACAGGCCGTGGAAATCCCTTGCGGCGTAGTCCACGGTGTGCTGCATGCCGTCGGCGTTGGACTGGTTGAACACATGGTCTGTGGTGCCCCGGCCGGCGAAGATATCGAAGATCTTGCCCACCGCCAGGGTATCCAGCCCGGCGGCCTTGATGGCGTCCAGCATGGTCTGGGCCGGCGGCTCCAGAGAGAAGTCATGCCGGTTGGCGGTGCGGCGGAAGCTGTCCTTATCCTCACCCACGTAGGGGCGGGCAATGACGCGGCCCACGCCGTGCTTGCCCTGGAGGATCTTCCTGGCCTTGCGGCACGCGTCATACAGCTCCTCCAGCGGGATCCAGGCCTCGTTGGCCGCCACCTGGAACACGGAGTCGGCGGAGGTGTACACGATCCACTTGCCGGTTTTCTTCTGCTCATCGCCGTAGTCTCGGATGACCTCGGTGCCGGAATAGGGCAGGTTGCACAGCACGCCCCGGCCGGTGGCCTTCTCAAATTCCTCCAGTACCTCCGGGGGGAAGCCCTGGGGATAGGTGGGCAGGGGATTGGGCGAGACGATGCCCGCGATCTCCCAGTGACCGATGGTGGTGTCCTTGCCCATGGAGGCCTCCTGGAGCCGGGCCAGGGCGGCGGTGGGGTGCGGCTCCTTGGGCAGATAGTCGATGCCGTCCATGTTTCCCAGGCCCGCACGGATCAGATTGGGGATGGAGAATTTTTTCGATGCGGCGCAGGAGCGCAGGGTGTTCACCCCGATGTCTCCGAACGCTTCGCTGTCCGGCGCTGCGCCAACGCCGCAGGAATCCAGGACGATCAAAAAAATCCGCTTCATTTTCTCATTTCCTTTCCATGGCGGCAGCCACGTCCAGCGCGACCCGCATCATGGTGGTGAAGGCGGTCTGGCGCTCCTCGGAGGTGGTCTCCTCGCCGGTGACGATGGAGTCGGAGATGGTGCAGATGGCCAGCGCCCGCTTGCCGTACCGGGCGGCGTTCATATACAGGGCGGCCGCCTCCATCTCCAGCGCCAGCACGCCCATCTTTTGCAGGCCGTACACGCTGTCCAGCCCCTCGGGGACGCCAACGTGGTCGCCGTAGAATACATCGGAGGAATTCAGATTGCCCACATGGTAGCGCGCGCCGTTTTCCTCGGCAGCCTTCACCGCCTCGCGCAGCAGCTCCCAGGAGGCAATGGGGGCGAAGGTGCCGGGCAGATGGAACTGGGCGGCAAAATTGGAATCCGTGCAGGCGCCCTGGCCGATGACCAGATCATAGAGCTTGACGTCCTTCTGAATGGAGCCGGCGGAGCCGACGCGGATGATGTTCTCCACGCCGTAGCCGTTGAACAGCTCGTGGGAATAGATGCCGATGGCGGGCATGCCCATGCCGGAGGCCATCACGGAAACCTTCACGCCCTTATAGGTGCCGGTGTAGCCCTGGACGCCCCGGACGTTATTGACCAGCACGGGATTTTCCAGAAAATTCTCCGCAATGAATTTGGAGCGCAGCGGGTCACCGGGCATCAGCACGGTCTTGCCGAAATCGCCGGGCTTGGCGGAAATGTGGGGGGTAGGTGTGTGCAGCATAGTAGTTTCTCCTTTCAGTTTTCTTCCATGGCCTTGGCCAGCTTCACGATCCGGGAGGTGCCCAGGCGGGACGCGCCCAGAGAGATAAACTTCTCCGCATCCTCCAGACTGGAGATGCCGCCGGCGGCCTTGATCTTCACATGGGGAGCGACGTGGGCGGCGAACAGCTCCACATCGTGGAAGGTCGCGCCCGCCGTGCTGAAGCCGGTGGAGGTCTTGATGTAGTCCGCGCCGCTGTCGGACACGGCCTTGCACAAGGCGATCTTCTCGTCGTCGGTGAGCAGGCAGGTCTCGATGATGACCTTCAGGAGCTTGCCGCCGCAGGCCTTCTTCACGGCGGCGATCTCATCGCGCACCTGGTCAAACAGGCCGTCCTTGGCCCAGCCGATGTTGATGACCATATCCACTTCATCGGCCCCGTTGGCCACCGCGTCAGAGGCCATAAAGCACTTGGCGGCGGTGGTGTCGTAGCCGTTGGGGAAGCCGATCACGGTGCAGATGGCCAGCTTATCGCCCACGTAATCCTTGGCCTGCTTCACATAGCTGGCCGGGATGCAGACCGAGGCGGTGTGGTACTTCATCCCATCGTCACAGATGGCCCTGATCTGGGCCCAGGTGGCGGTCTGCGCCAGCAGGGTATGGTCGCATTTGGAAAGAATTTCTTCGATTTTCATGGTGTGTTCTCCTTTGATCCCGTTTTTCGCGGAGTGTCCGTGACCGCTCCGCCCGTGTATTTGCGCTTATCCCGGCTCACTGCGCATGGCCGTGGAGCCGGATGCGCCGGTGCTCCCGGATGCCCCGGACATAGCACTTGTGGCACATGGCGATATAGCTGTCGTTGCCACCCAGCACCACCTGCGCGCCCTGGGTCACGATATGGCCCTCGCCGTCGATACGGGCGTTCACCGTGGCCTTCGCGCCGCAGTCGCAGATGGTCTTGATCTCCTGGATGGTATCGGCCACCTCCATCAGCCGGTGGCTGCCGGGGAAGAGCTTGGTCTGGAAATCCGTGCGCAGGCCGAAGCACATCACAGGGATATTGTATTCATCCACGATGGAGCGGAGCTGGTCGATCTGCTCCATGGTCAAAAATTGGCATTCATCCACAATGATCACATCGCATTTGCCCAGCCGCTCCCGGCGGAACAGCTCCGCCAGGTCCGTCTGCGCCGAGACGACCTCCACCTCCGCCTCCAGGCCGATCCGGCTGCGCAGGATGTGCAGCCCGTCCCGGGTGTCGGCGCTGGGCTTGAGCAGCCAGACGGACAGATCATTTTCCTCATAATTATATTTGGTGATCAGCGCCTGGGCCGTCTTGCTGGAACCCATGGCGCCATACTTAAAATAGAGCTTTGCCAATGCCAAACCCCTCCTGTCAGAAAACATTATACAAAATTTGGCGTCTGTTTGCAACCTTTTTTCTTGCAAATCCCACATACAGGGTGAAAGGACCCCACCAAAATTTCAAACCGAATCGGATATTCTTACATCAACAAGGAGGAACCACTATGAACATCAAGAAAACACTGCTCTGCGTCACCGCCGCCGCGCTGCTGGCTGGCAGCCTGGCTGCCTGCTCCCAGAAGAGCGTCTCCAGCGCCCAGCGCACCGGCTACGAAAGCGCCTATGACATTTCCTACGACGATACCGGCGAGATCTCGTTTGAAAGCGCCATGCCCGTCGCTCTGAACGCCAGCGGCAAATCCGCCGCCGGAAGCGCCATTCCCCTGCCCGAAAACCGCAAATGGGTCATCACCATGAATCTGACCGCCGAGACGGAGGACCTGGACGCGGCCCTGACCCAGCTCAGCGCCAAAATCCAGGAGCTGAACGGCTATGTGGAGAGCCAGAGTATCACCGGCAGCTCCACCGCCGGCCGCAGCCGCTACGCCTATCTGACCATCCGGGTGCCCGCCGAACAGGTCGACCAATTCGCGGAGGATGTATCCGGCATGACCAATCTGGTATCCACCAGCCGCCGGGTGGAGGACATCACCCTGAGCTATACCGACACCGAGGGCCGCCTGAATGCGCTGAAAACCGAGGAGGCCCGCCTGCTGGAGCTGATGGAGCAGGCCGAGACCATGAGCGACCTGCTGGACATTGAAGAGCGCCTGACCGAGGTACGCTACCAGCTGGAAAACTATACGTCCACCCTGCGCCTGTATGACAATCAGGTGAACTACGCCACCGTGGAGCTGCGGGTCAACGAGGTGGAGAAATACACCCCCGCCGAGCAGCGCGGCTTCTGGCAGAAGATCACCGACGGCCTGAGCGACAGCATCGTGGACCTGGGCCACGCCATCGTCGACTTTATCTCCTGGCTCATCATCGACCTGCCCTATCTGCTGGTCATTGCCCTGCTGGCCTGGCTGGCGACTGCCCTCACCCGCCGCTGCCTCCGCAGAAAGAAGGCCAAAAAGCAGGCGAAGGCGGAAGCCAAGGAGAACGAGGAAAAGTAACCCGCCCCTTGGCTCCCCGATGGGGGAGCTGGCAGGCCGAACGGCCTGACTGAGGGGGTGTTATTCGATGAATGGAAGCAGCTCAAGAATTCCAACTGCACCCCCTTTGCCGCTGTCGCGGCACTTCCCCAAACGGGGGCAGCAAGGCAGTGCGGCATCAAGTTGAGGGTATTACCCTGGCAGTAAACGAGAGGTATACTCGAAAGAACAAGTGAATTCCTGAACGAAAAATCTTGGGCGAATTCGTAAGGTTTTACGAATTCGCCCAAGTTGTTATTTCAGCCGCTGCGGAGCCTTGCTTTTATAGGGGGGCCTTAGACATCCCGGGATTTGCTGGCGATCTCACTCTGGCATTTTGCCACGAAAGCATCCAGGGACATGGCGCCCAGATCCTCGCCCTGGCGGGTGCGGACGGAGACGGTGCCGTTTTCCATGTCCCGGTCGCCCACCACCAGCATGTAGGGGATCTTCTGCATCTGAGCCTCGCGGATCTTGTAGCCCAGCTTTTCGCTGCGCAGGTCGTTCTCCACCCGGATGCCCGCGGCATCCAGCTGGGCGGCGATCTTGGCGGCGTAGTCATGGGCGCGCTCGGTGACGGGCAGAACCTTCACCTGCACGGGGTTCAGCCACAGGGGGAACGCGCCGGAGAAGTGCTCGGTGATGACGCCGATGAACCGCTCAATGGAGCCGAATACCACCCGGTGGATCATCACGGGACGGTGCTTCAGGCCGTCCTCGCCCACGTACTCCAGCTGGAATCGCTCCGGCAGCTGGGAATCCAGCTGAATGGTGCCGCACTGCCAGGTACGGCCCAGGCAGTCCTCAATGTGGAAGTCCAGCTTGGGGCCGTAGAACGCGCCGTCACCCTCGTTGATGACGAAGTCCTTGCCCATGGCGGTGATGGCCTTCTTCAGAATGTCCTGGTTGAACTCCCACTCCTCCACGGTGCCGATGTGGTCCTCCGGCATGGTGGAAAGCTCGATGGTGTATTTCAGACCGAACACGGAATAAACCTCGTCAAAGAGCTTTACCACGTTCTGGATCTCGGTCTCCATCTGATCCTTGGTCATGAAGATGTGGGCGTCGTCCTGGGTGAAGCAGCGCACACGGAACAAGCCGTGGAGCGCGCCGCTCAGCTCATGGCGGTGCACCAGGCCCAGCTCGCCCACCCGCAGGGGCAGGTCGCGGTAGGAGTGGGGCTCGGAGGCGTACACCAGCATGCCGCCGGGGCAGTTCATGGGCTTGATGGCGTAGTCCTGCTCGTCGATGACGGTGGTGTACATGTTGTTCTTATAGTGATCCCAGTGGCCGGACTGCTCCCACAGGGTACGGTTCAGGATCATGGGAGTGGAGACCTCCACATAGCCGTACTTCTTGTGCACCTGACGCCAGTAGTCGATCAGGGTGTTGCGCAGCACCATGCCCTTGGGCAGGAAGAACGGGAAGCCGGGGCCGTAATCGGTGAGCATGAACAGGCCCAGCTCCTTGCCCAGCTTGCGGTGGTCCCGCTTCTTGGCCTCTTCAATGCGCTGCAGGTAGGCGTCCAGCTCCTCCTTCTTGGGGAAGGCGATGCCGTAAATTCTTTGCAGCATCTTGCGCTTGGAGTCGCCCCGCCAGTAAGCGCCGCAGGTGGACAGCAGCTTGATGGCGTTGCCCTTGACCCGGCCGGTGTGATCCAGATGGGGGCCGGCGCACAGGTCGGTGAACTCGCCCTGGGTATAGAAGGAAATGACGGCATCCTCCGGCAGATCCTCGATCAGCTCCACCTTGTAGGGCTCATTGCACTCCTGCATGTAGGCAATGGCCTCGGGTCGGGGCTTCTCGCTGCGGACGATGGAAAGGCGCTCCTTGCAGATCTTCTTCATCTCGGCCTCGATCTTCTCCATATGCTCCGGGGTGAAGGCAAAGGGGGCGTCGAAGTCATAGTACCAGCCCTCGTCGATGGCGGGGCCGATGGCCAGCTGCACCTCCGGCCACAGGCGCTTCACAGCCTGGGCCATGATGTGAGAGCAGGAATGCCAATATGTCTTGCGGTACTCGGGGTTTTCAAAGGTGTACAGGTTTTCTTCACTCATGGGTTTGCCCTCCTTAATAATCTGGGGTGACGACAAAAAATCCCACCCCTGACGAAATCAGGGGTGGGATGACAATTCATTCCACGGTTCCACCCTGGTTGCGGCAACCATGCCGCCACTCATTGACGCTTTAACGGGCGCACCCGGCAGGCCATTTCCGGCCTGCGGCTCCGAAGTGGTGACCCTCCGGCAGGGGTACAGGAGCCTTGCAGCAGGACGGCTCCCTCTCTGGGAATCTTACCGGGGCGGCTTGTCTTCATCAAAGCCTTTTTGTAACTCAAAATTTAGCACATTCCGACGGACTTGTCAAGAGGCAGGGAAAAATTGAAGGCAACACCGCACAATTTGGCAAGAAGCCCCAGCCTGGATTTTTGGCTCAATTCAAAGTTTGGAAAACGAAGGAATACTGTATGTATTTCTCGTTTTTCATACTGAAGAAGTGAGGCAAAAAGACGGCTGCGGCTCGCAGACACAATTGCGCGGTGTTGCCTGAAACAAATTTTCCGTAAATTCATTTGACATAACGCACTGCGTCTGGGATAATGGAGAAAATATCCGGGAGGATGCTTATGATATACGTGATGGCGGGACTTCTTCTGATGGCGGCGCTGTATCTGGCCGGATGGATGCCGGTGCGGATGATGCGGGCCGTGGTCTACCTTGGCAACGGCAGCTGGCGCAGCCGCTGCTTCGGCGCTTCCTTTACCCGGTGCACCGGGCGGATCCACCGCGTCCTGCGGGTGGGTGAGAGCCGAAGTTACAGCTTCCGCCTCAGCGGCCACATCCAGCAGGGCCGGATGGAGGTCACCGTGAGCAAGGGCGGCGCGCCCCTGCTCACCCTGTCCAAAGATTACCCCACCGCCACCGTTCCCCTGGAAAAGGGCAAGACCTACCGCCTGACCCTCCGCTTCACCTCCGCCAGCGGCGACTACCAGCTGGAATGGGACTGACCCTGTATTTCCGTCCTTCGGGGCGGAAATTTTTTACCGGGGGATGTTGACAATTTTCGAATCTGCGATATAATAAACATGTGCTTAGAAACACTACAAACATTTAGGAGGCCGACCATGACGCAGCGGGAGCGGCAGATATTGCAGCTGATCGAATCCGATCCGCTGATTTCCCAACAGGATATCGCCAAAAAGCTGGGGATCACCCGTTCCAGCGTGGCGGTCCACATCTCCAACCTGACCAAAAAGGGCTGTATTGCCGGGCGGGGCTATGTGCTGCGCAGCGGGAGCTACGCGGTGGTGGCCGGCGGCGTGAATGTGGATATCGGCGGGCGCTCCTTTGCCCCGCTGGTGGCGGCGGACTCCAACCCCGGCACTGTGTCCATCAGCCTGGGCGGCGTGGGGCGCAACATCGCCCACAACCTGGCCCTGCTGGGCACCGACGTGCACCTGCTCAGCGCCTATGCCGACGATGTGAACGGCGAGCGGGTGGCCGCCTCCTGCTCGGAGCTGGGCATCGATCTGAGCCACGCCCTGCGGGTCCTGGGCGGCACCACCTCCACCTACCTGTACCTGACGGACGAAAAGGGCGAAATGGCCCTGGCCGTCTCGGACATGGAGATCTGCAAAAAGATCACCCCCGCCTATCTGGCGGCTCAGCTGCCCCTGCTGCAAAACGCCCAGGTGGTGGTGGCCGACACCAACCTGCCGGAGGAGAGCCTGCAATACCTGGCGGATAACTGCACCGCACCGCTGTTCGTCGACCCGGTGTCCACCGTCAAGGCGAAGAAGCTCCTTCCCATTCTCGGCAAGGTGCATACCCTCAAGCCCAACCGGCTGGAGGCAGAGCTGCTGTCCGGCGTGGCCATCCGCACCCGCGCCGACCTGGACAGGGCCGCCGACGTGCTGATGAGCAAGGGACTGCACCGGCTGTTCATCTCCCTGGGATCGGAAGGCGTATACGCCGCCATGGGCCAGCAGCGGCTGGTGCTGCCCAATCTCCCCGGCAGCATGGTAAACACCACCGGCTGCGGCGACGCCTTCATGGCCGCCCTGGTGTGGGCCTATCTGGAGGGGATGGATCTGGGGCAGACGGCCCTGGCCGGTCTTGCCGCCGGTTCCATCGCCATGGAATCCAGCCAAACCATCAACCCCGCCCTGTCTGCCTCCGCCGTGCAAGGCCGGATGCAGCGGGCGTAACAGTACCCATCCATTCAACATCTACTTGGAAAGGAATTGAAGCATATGAACATGAATCAGTATCTGGACGTCAATCCCGAGGTCGCCGCTGCCATCGCCGCCGGGAAGCCCGTTGTGGCGCTGGAATCCACCATTATCTCCCATGGCATGCCCTATCCCCAGAACGTGGAGACGGCCCTGAATGTGGAGAAGATCATCCGCGAGAACGGCGCGGTGCCCGCCACCATTGCCATCATCGGCGGCCGCCTGAAGGCCGGCCTGACCAAGGAAGAGATTGAATACTTCGGCAAAAAGGGCCGCGCCATTCACAAGGCCTCCCGCCGCGACCTGGCCGTGCTGTGCGCCCAGGGCGAGGACGGCGCCACCACCGTGACCACCACCATGATCATTGCTCACATGGCCGGTATCCGCTTCTTCGCCACCGGCGGCATCGGCGGCGTGCATCGCGGTGCCGAAACCACCATGGACATCTCCGCCGACCTGGAGGAGCTGGCCCGCACCCCCGTGATGGTGGTGTGCGCAGGCGCCAAGTCCATCCTGGACCTGGGTCTGACCCTGGAATACCTGGAGACCAAGGGCGTGCCCGTGCTGGGCTACCAGACCAGTGAGCTGCCCGCCTTCTATACCCGCAAGTCCGGCTTCAATGTGGACTACCGCATGGATTCCCCTGCCGAGCTGGCCTCCGCCTTCAAGGCACAGAATGATATGGCTCTCGGCGGCGGCATGCTGGTGACCAACCCCATCCCCGAGGAGTACTCCATGCCCAAGGACGTGATCGATGCCGCCATCGATCAGGCCATTGCCGAGAGCAAGGCCCAGGGCATCAAGGGCAAGGAGACCACTCCCTTCCTGCTGGCCCGGGTAGCCGAGCTGACCGGCGGTGACAGCCTGGCCTCCAACATCCAGCTGGTCTACAACAACGCCCTCCTGACCGCCAAGACCGCTGTGGAATACAGCAAACTCTAACATTGCCCGTTTCCATCCTTTTGTGGGCTGCCCCGTCTTCTTCCGGGGCAGCCCTTTTTATATGGTGGCTATTGATTAAAAAGGAAAAATATGTTATTCTTTTAAGGAGTATCCTGTCATTTTTCTGCTGAGGGGGCAATTCATGAAAAAGACGAGGCATTTTCTTCCCATGCTGTTTCTCCTGCTGGGCTGTGCGGTCGGCACTGTGTCTGTTGTTCTGGCGCTGCTTTCGCTGAACCGTGTGCCCTTGCTTTGGCGGGTGCCGGAGGAAGCAGCCCTGTGCACCCAGAACCTGATGGAGGCCATTTGCGAGGGCGATTATGCTTCCGCATCCGCCCAACTGGTTGGAGCGCCCGACCTGGGGCTGGATAAGGCTTCCCAGAGCGCGGTGGAGCAGCTGCTGTGGGAGGCCTACCAAGGCAGCTGCGCCTTCCAGGAGAGCGGCGGCTTGTATGTTACCGAAACCGGCCTGGCGCAGGACGTTCAATTCGAATCGCTGGATCTGGCGGCCGTGCTGGCCGACACAAAGCTCCTGTGGCCGCAGCTGCTCACAAGCTATGTAGAAGCGGCGAATTCCGATCCGAATAGCGATATATATATATATATATATATACGACGAGAATGGTGAATTTACGGACGAGATCATTCAGCAAACACTGCTGGAGGCCGCGCGGCAGGCCCTGACCCAGGAGCACGCGGCGGTGCGGACAGCTCTGACGCTCCAGCTCGTCTACAAAAACGGCCACTGGCAAGTAAAGCCCACAGACGCGCTGCTGAACATCATCGGCGGCATCACCGCATAAGAGGTTCACTATGAATATAAAGGAAAAACATTTCATCATCCGCCGCGCCTTGAGCGCCCTGACTGCCGCCTTGATTGCCTGCTCCTGCACCCTGCCGCTTCAGGCATCCGCTTCCGGTTCACAGCTGGAGTTGGGCGACAAATTCGACCAATACATCTCCAACGCCGTCAGCGATATTCTGGAGGGTGTGGTGTCGGTCCCCAAGGAATACCGCCTGAATGACGCGGATCTGATCGCGCCCAGGCCCCGGCGGGAATGCTACGGGGAAACGGACAGCCCGGAGAAGCTGGCCGCCATCCTCCAGAAGGCGGAGGCGCTGCTGGATGGGGATACTACCCTGCTCAGCCCGGATACGGAGCTCAAGGAGGGAACCACCGTCCGATATTATCTGGACGACACGATTCTGGTTCTCAACTGGAAACAGGTGATTGACGGCGGTGTTTATACCTTTTCCGAGGCAAAGGTCGCCCACGCTTCCCAGTTCCGCCGGTTTTTCTCCGGCGGCGCATATGGCTCCGCCGCGCTGTGCACCGCCACGGAGATGGCGACCAGCGTCAACGCAGTTGCCGCCTCCAGCGCGGATTATTACGCCTACCGTCCTTACGGGATCTGCGTCAACAACGGCGTCATTTACCGGCTGGACGAGGACAAGATCCTGGATACCTGCTTTATCGACGAGGAGGGCGATCTGCTGTTCGTCCCCCGGGGAGAACTGGTCACCCAGGAAGAAGTGGAGCAATACGTAAAGGAACATCACGTTCGCTTCAGCCTTGCCTTCGGTCCGATCCTGATCCAGGACGGGCAGGAGTGCGTCCCCATTGCCTACATCGTCGGTGAGATCAGCAAATACCTCAGCCGTGCGGCGCTGGGGCAGCTGGGAACACGGCATTATGTCACCGTATCCGTAAACATGGAGCCATACGCCGTCAATATGCCCACGCTGCGGCAATTTGCCACCCGGCTTCAGGAGCTGGGGATCCCCAAGGCCTATTCTCTGGACGGCGGGCAGACCGCCACCATCGTGATGGACAACACGCTGATCAACAGCGTTGATTATGGCGACCAGCGAAATATCAGCGATATCATCTACTTTGCCACAGCGCTGCCGGAGGTGGAAAAGTAATCATGGAGAAAATCGCGGTCATTTTGGGAAACCATGTGATCTACTGGCGTCCGCTTCTTCTGGCAGCAGGGGCCGCCACCGCAATTCTCATTTTTCTCGGTCTTTATCTGATGGAGCCCCGCCGCGGTGTCAGCGCCGCCGTTTCCGCTGTCCTGGCCGTGGTCCTGGGGCTTCTGGGCGCGCGGCTGGTGCATTGGTATTGCAGATTCGGGGAATACAGCGGCCTTTGGGACGCGCTGACCCATTTTTCCGGTGGCTTTGCGCTGCTGGGGGTGTTTTTCGGCTGCCTGGCCGCGGCGCTGCTGGGACACAGCCGCCGGGAGCCCCACGGCCTTGCCGCGGAGCTGGACTGCATGAGCATCGCAGGCTGTGCCGGAATTGCCGTCGGGCGGCTGGCCTGCTTCTATTCCGGCGCTGACCGCGGGCCGCTGGCGTCACCGGCGCGGGGACTGCCCTGGGTCTACCCGGTGACCAACGCAGTCTCCGGGGCGGCGGAGTACCGGCTTGCCACCTTTCTGCTTCAGGCGATTTGCGCCGGAGTGCTTTTTATCCTTCTGCTTACTGTTTATCTTGCCTTTACCCGCAGGAAAAAGCTTCGCCCCGGCGGCGTATTTGAGCTGTTCGTGCTGTTTTACAGTTCCACGCAAGCGGTGCTGGACAGCACCCGGTATGATTCTCTCGCCTTCCGCAGCAACGGCTTTGTCAGTGTGGTGCAGGTTTTCAGCGCCATTGGGATGGTCGCCGTGATCGTCTGCTCTGCCGTTCGACTGACGCGCCGGCACAAAGGCTTCCGCGTTTGGCCCCTGCTGCTTTCCTTCCTGGCCGTTGCCGGGCTGGGCACCGCCGGATATATGGAGTACTATGTGCAGCGCCATGGCAGCCGGGCCGTAATGGCTTACAGCATCATGAGCAGCGCACTGGCCGTGGTCGATCTGGCCGGTGCGGTAATGGTCGCATCGGTCCCCATGTTCACGGAGGGCCCCGGCGGAACGCCCGCAAAGCGGCGTTTCCGTCTTCATTGGCTCCGCAAAGGGGCGATCACCGTATTACTGATTCTCTGCGCCGTGTTGGTCTGCGCATTTCCGGTTCGTGCCAGCGGTCAGGCTGATTCCCCCGCGCTCACATCTGTGGATCTGTCCGGGGAACGCGTTTCCCTTGAAGATCTGGAGGCGACCCTCGACCAGCTGCCCGACCTGCAAACCGCGAACCTGCTGGGGACGAACCTGTCCGACCGGGAGATGCTGGAGCTGGTGCAGCGATATCCCAACTGCTTTTTTCTTTGGGAAGCGGAGGTCGCGGGCCAGCGGTTCCGTACGGACATTACGGAAATGGATCTGTCCGGCCGGGAGATCACATCTCTGGATACACTGGAAGAAATGCTTCCCTGCTTCCCGCTGCTTCAGCGGGTGGACATGTCTCACTGCGGCATAGACGACGAAACCATGGAGGCGCTGAACCAGCGGCATGAGGGCATCCAGTTCGTGTGGACGGTGGTCATCCACGGCTATGACTTCCCCACGGACTCCCTGTACTTCTTCCCCTGGAAGCTGAACGGCGGCGAGTACATGGACGTGACCGACGAAGACATGGAGGCCCTGCGCTACTGTCATGATATCCAGTGCGTGGACATCGGCCACATGTGGTACGTGACCAACTGCGAATGGGTGCGCTACATGCCGGAGCTGAAATATCTCATCATCGGCGAAACAAGCATCACCGACATCACGCCGCTGTCCACCTGTAAAAAACTGGTCTATCTGGAAATGTTCACCATCCAGGTGACGGACCTTACCCCCCTGCAGGGCTGTACCGCGCTGGAGGATCTGAATCTCGGCAGGGTGTACGACGCCGACCCGGAGCCGCTGACCAAAATGCCCTGGCTAAAGAACGTCTGGTGGGCCAACGTGGACGGCACCTATGGCAGAGGCGCATCCAACGCCAAGCAGGTCCTCACCGAAGCGCTTCCGAATACCCAGCTGAAATTCAACCTGGAGCATCCCACCTCCGGCGGCTGGCGTCAGCTCCCCAACTACTACGCCCAGCGCGACCTGATGGGGATGTTTTATATGAACTAAACGAAGGAGGTTCCCCGCAATGTCTGAAATGATTTCGTTGATCGTGCCCTGCTATAATGAGGAGAAGGCGCTGCCGCATTTTTGGAGAGAGGTGTCGGCGGTGATGGCGAAGATGAACTATCTGGATTTTGAGGTGATCTTCGTCAACGACGGCTCCAAGGACGGGACGCTGGAGCTTCTGCGCGGTCTGGCCAAGGAGGACAGGCGGGCAAAGTATCTGTCCTTTTCCCGCAATTTTGGCAAGGAGGCAGCCATGTATGCCGGCTTGCAGCATGCGGCAGGGGACTATGCCGCGGTGATGGATGCGGATCTGCAGGATCCGCCCGCGCTGCTGGAGGAGATGTACCACGCCGTCACCCAGGAGGGCTACGACTCCGCCGCCACCCGCCGGGTCACCCGCAAGGGCGAGCCGCCGGTGCGCAGCTTCTTCGCCCGGATGTTCTACCGGCTTATCAACAAAATGGCCGATGTGGAGATCGTGGACGGGGCGCGGGACTTCCGGCTGATGAACCGCAAGTTCCTGAACGCCCTGCTGGAGCTGAAGGAATACAACCGCTTCTCCAAGGGTCTATTCGGCTGGGTGGGATTTAAGACCAAGTGGATCGAATTTGAAAACGTGGAGCGGGTGGCCGGTGAGACCAAGTGGTCGTTCTGGAAGCTGTTCCTTTACAGCATCGAGGGCATTGTGGCCTTTACCACCGTGCCGCTGACTCTGGCCTCCATCGTGGGCTTCATCCTGTGCTTGGTGGCGCTGTGCTCCACCGTGTTTATCGTGGTGCGCAAGCTGCTGTTCGGCGACCCGGTGTCCGGCTGGGCCTCCACCGCCTCCATCATCACCTTTATCGGCGGCATTCAGCTGTTCTTTATGGGCATCTTCGGCCAGTACCTTGCCAAGGCCTATACCGAAATCAAGAACCGCCCCATCTACATTGTGGCGGAGCAGGGAAATTTTGAATCCAAGGAAGGATAACCATGGAAAAGGAAAAACGCATTTCTCCCGTCTATCTGATCCTCTGTGCGGCGGCGGCCGGGCTGTTCGCGCTGCTGGCCGCCTTTGGCGGCGTCCATGCGGACGAGGCCTATGCCCTGGCTCTGGTGCGCCGGAGCTTTGCCGATATCTGGCGCATCAGCGCCGCCGGTGAAACCCCGCCGCTGTACTACTACGCGGCCAAGCTGTTCTCCATGCCCTTTGGCTACGGGGAATATGCCGTGCGGCTGTTCTCCGGCGTCTGCTGTCTGCTGATCACCGCCATCGGCGGCTGGGAGATTACCCGCTTCTGGGGCAGGAAGATGGGGCTGACCTTTATGGTGCTGTTCCCTCTGTACCCCTTTGCCATGGACCGCGCCGCCCAGCCGGGGGTATACGCCCTGGCCGCGCTGCTGGTATTCCTGAGTGCGCTGTTTGCCTACCGCGTCTGGAAAAGCAACATGGCCGGGGACTGGATTGGTCTCGGCCTTGCGGGTATCTGCGCCGCCTATTGTCACAATTTCGCGCTGGTGTCGGTGGTGGCAGTGTATGCGCTGCTGTTCCTGTGCGCCCTGGTGTGCCGCCGCAAGCTGCTCAAGGGCTGGCTGATCGCCGCCGCTGCCTCCGCCGCGGCATACATTCCCTGGATGAAGCACTTCATCCGGCAGATGTCCGCTTCGGCCGGGTCGGACGTAACGGCCCGGGCGGCCGTGGACGGAGCGGTCACGCTGCTCCACGCCGCCGGAAATGTCACCTTCCCCCTGTTCTTTGGCGCGGTGCTGCTGCTGATCCTGCTGGGCGTGATCCTGCGCCGTCAGGCCGTTCCCCTGCTAGCGGTGGGGGTGTGCGCGCTGACCGCCGGCGCGGGGATCGCCGTCTCCGTGCTGATAAAGCCGGTGTTCCGGGTGGAGTATCTGGCCCCCTGCGCACCGCTGGTGGCCTTTCTGCTGGCCTGGGGCGTCTGCGCCATCCGGCGGGAGGTGGTCTTCGGCGGTGTGATGGGCTTCCTGCTGGTGGGCTTCGCCGGGAACCTGGTATACGGCTTCCTCCCTGTTTCCACTGCCGAAAACCAGTTTGACCAGGCGGTGGCGGCGGAGCACGGCGAGGCCCAGGCCTATGTGGTGCTGTCCGACAATGGGGTGCACATCCAGCAGATCCTGGCCTACTGCTGCCCGGAGCTACCCATCTATGCCCAGGAAACGCTGGGCGACGCCAACCCCTATGACAACATCCATCCCATGGAGGAATTTGACGGGCAGGACCTTGACACCATTCTCGCCGTCTCCGACGCCGGGAGCCGCCCCATCAGTGGGTTCCCCCGGGGCTTCCAGGCGGACCTGATTGGCACCTATCAGGCCGAGGGCGACAGCTTCGACCTCTGGCTGCTGCAAAAGCAGGAAGCGGAGGAAAAAGCAGAATAAGTACCAGTGGACGCGCTGCCAGAATTCATGGCAGTGCGTCCATCCTCTATTTTGATTGATCCATTCCCTTTGGAAAGCTATGGTAGGTTTTGCCCGCCTTGGGGACGCAGCCCCGCAGAGCAGCCAGCTGAGAGGCGGTAACGAAGCGGTAGCCCTGGGCGCTGAGCTGGTCAATGATCCGCAGGGCGGCGGAAACCGAGCTGTCCGACATATCATGCAGCAGGATCACGTCCCCATCGGCCACATTTTTCAGCACGGCCGCCTCCACCGCGGAGGCGTCGTGGCTTGCCCAGTCCCTGGGGTCCACCGACCAGTTCAGGATGGCCAGCCCCCGGGCCTGGGCGATCTGCCGCACCCCATCGCTGCAGCAGCCTCCGGGCGGGCGGAGGAAGCGGATGTTCACGCCCTCCAGCAGCGCCTGGGTATCGATCAGCTCCTGGGCGATCTCCCGGCGGCTGAGCTGCTGCATGTTGCGGTGGCTGTATCCGTGGTTGCCGATCTCATGGCCCTCGCTCTGGATGCGCTTGGCCTCCTGGGGATACTGCTTGATGCGGTAGCCGCACAGCAGGAAGGTAGCGTGGGCATCCCGCTCCTTCAGGCCGTCCAGCAGCCGGTCGGTATACCGGCCGGAGGGGCCGTCGTCAAAGGTCAGGGCCACATATTTGGCATTGTCCTCCGCCTCCGCCGGGAGCACCAGCAGAAGCAGGCAGCAAAGCAGCATGGCAATTCGCCGCACAGCGCACACATCCTCTCTTTGTTCTTTATAATTTGTTTGACGGATCGGGACAAATCAGTTAAAATAATGTCTGGGAAGGTCTGATGAAATCGGCAAGAGCTGGACAGCGGACGATTTATTCAGAGATTCCCTAGCCTCGGTTCAACGAAAGCAGGGATCTCTATGGATTATCAATGCCCCCTGTGCGCGCAGCCGCTGCGCCGGGAGGAGAAGCGCTATGTCTGCCCTCAGGGGCACAGCTTTGATATTGCCCGGCAGGGCTACGTCAATCTGCTTACCGTGCAGCAGAAGCATTCCCTGGACCCTGGGGATACCCGGCAGCAGGTGCTCTCCCGCCGCGCCTTTCTGGAGTCGGGCTTCTACGCCCCCATCTCCGAGGCGCTGAATCAGGCGGCGCTGGACTACAATGCACAGGGAGAAATTCTGGATGTGGGCTGCGGCGAGGGCTATTATTCCGCCCGGCTGGCCGCCGCCTTGGGCGCGCCGCTGACGGGCCTGGACATCTCCAAGGAGGCCGTCCGCTGCGCCGCCGGGCAATACAAAGCCTACGCCTGGCTCTGTGCCACGGCGGCGCATATTCCCGTGCCGGATGGCAGCGTGGGAACCCTGAGCAGTCTGTTTGCCCTGACTCTGCCGGGGGAATTCCGGCGGGTCCTGCGGAAAAACGGGCTGTTTCTTCAGGTGCTGGCCGCAGAAGACCATCTGCTGGGTCTGAAATCCATCGTCTACGATGTGCTGACCCACAAGCAGAAGGATACAGCCCCGGCGCTTCCGGGGTTTGCGCTGCTGGAGTCCCGGCAGATCCGATTTGACTTCACGGCGGAGGGAGAACAGATCCAGCGTCTTTTTGCCATGACGCCCCACCTGTTCCGCATCGGAAAGGCGGGCGCCCAGCGTCTGGCCGAGGCCACCGTTCTCCGCGACACCGCCAGCTGCGTCCTGAACGTCTACCGTGCCATCTGACAATACTACTTTTCCCCGGATCAAGTCGAATATGCCGCAAAAAAGCTGGTAAAAATTGAAAAGGAGAGGATTTTCGTCCTCTCCTTTTTGTTTTTGACGTACGATCGGCTTTTACTTTGCCGCATCCAGCGCCAGCTTGAACGCGCCGTAAGCGCCGGCGTCGTTGCCCAGGGCTGCCAGGGTGAATTTCACATTGGAGGCAGCGTGGAATACGTACTTGTTGAAATAGGGCTTCAGGCCGTCCAGCAGCACGTCGCCCGCCTTGCTCACGCCGCCGCCCAGGACCACTACCTCCGGGTTGACCACACAGCACACGTCTGCCAGGAATTCACCCATGTAGGCATAGTACTTGTCCAGCACCTGCAATGCCAGCTGGTCGCCCTGCTTACCGGCATCGAAGATATCCTTGCAGGTCAGGTTGCTCAGGTGTCGCAGAGCGGAATCCTCATCGGATGCCTCCAGAGCCAGCTTTGCCATGCGGACGATGCCGGTGGCGGAGCAGTACTGCTCCACGCAGCCCCGCTTGCCGCAGCCGCACACGGCAGTCTCGTCCCGGTTGAGCACCATGTGGCCGATCTCCGCGCCGGAGCCATGGGCGCCGTGCAGGAGCTTGCCCTCGATGACGATGCCGCCGCCGACACCGGTGCCCAGGGTGACGAACACCATATTGTCGCAGCCCTGGCCGCCGCCCTTCCAGAATTCGCCCAGCGCCGCAACATTGGCGTCATTGCCCGCGGTGACGGGCAGGCCGGTGAGGGCGGACAGCTCCTTGTTGATATTAAACGTGCCCCAGCCCAGGTTGACGCAGCGGTTGACGTTGCCCTTGGCATCCACGGGGCCGGGAACGCCGATGCCCACGCCCAGCAGGCTCTCCGCCGCAATGCCGTTCTTCTCCCGGAATTCCCGGATGGAGGCGGCAATATCCGGCAGAATCCGGCTGCCGCAATCGGCGGTGACCGTGGGGATCTCCCACTTGGAGATCATGTTGCCTGTTTCGTCAAAGTAGGCGATTTTAACCGTGGTACCGCCCAGATCCACACCAAAGCCATATTTCATGGAATGTCCTCCCTGTTTCTTGATACGCACATTATACTCTGTTTCCCCGAAAAATGGAAGTCCCTGGGGAAAAATGTTACTTTGATTTGGCCCGGAATACAAACTGGGCCACGCCGGTCATAATGCCGCTGATCAGCAGCTGGGTATAATAGCTGATGCCCCGACAGACGATCATGCCGGGCAGCACCAGCTCCGGCCCGAACACAGGGGTGAAAAACGCCGTGAACAGCGTCTCACTGATGCCCATGCCGCCGGGCAGGGGAAGCATATCCACTGCCACGGAGATCATGGCCTGGAGCAGCACCACGGTGACGGCGCTCTCGCCGGAAAGGCCGAAGGCCAGATAGGTAAACCACACCACGCTGAATATACAGAAGCGCTGCACCAGCGTAATGAAAAACACAGTGATGATGATCCGCGGCTCTCTTTTAAAGAAGTCGGCGGTGCCCCGGTATTGGTTCAGGCTGTTCTGCACCCGGTCCATCACCTGCTGCGGATCGCGGAAGGGATGGATCTTCTGCACCACCCGCAGCAGCCACCGGGCAAGGCGCTCCAGCAGCTGCGGCCGGAACACCGCCAGCAGCAGCAGCGACACCACGATCACATTCAGCGCCACGCCCAGATAGATCAGCGGCTCCACATCGCCCAGGCAGCGGATGATCGCCGGGGGGCGCAGGATGGTCACCGCCAGCCCCACGATCACCAGCACCATCTTATACACAATGGTCACGATCACCAGCACCACCGTGGACATCGCCGCCGGGATGCCGTCCCGGTGCATGTACAGCACCTGCATGGGCTGCCCGCCGGAGGCCGAGGGGGTGATGGCGCTGTAAAAGAAGCCGATGAAAGAGAACATGCAGCAGTGGCCGAAATTCGCCCGGGTGCCCAGGCTGCGCAGCAGATAGCACAGGACTACCGATTCCCCCAGGATAAAGGCCACCACCGCCGCCACGGCAATGGCGGCATAGCCCCACTTGGCCCCGGAAAGATAATAGGCTATCTGACTCAGGTTCTCGTCCTGAAATACGTACCACAGTGTCAGCGCCAGAACGGCAAAATAAAAGACGATGCTGAACACCCGCCTGCGCGTTTTCTTCGTCATCGGCCGCGGCTCCTTTCATATAGACTATTGGCATTGATTATACCATAGGCGTTTTATTGGTGTCAATGTGAATTTCTCCCGGCTTTGTGCCGTTTCCCCAGGAAATTCCGGCACAAATAATGGTTCCTTAACATTTGCTTAACATTCTTGCGTATCCGGGGGATCTGTGTTAAAATTCAGGGAAGCTCTGATTAAATCGGCAAGAGCTGGCAGCGAAGGATTTTGTTCCCAGGCAAAGGATGGAAAATGGAGGAATACTTTGTGTATTTCCCATTTTTCATCCTGCGGCATGGGGGCAAAAGACTCGCTGACCAGCCGCAGGCGATTTATTCAGAGGTTCCTTAGTTTACATTTTATTGCTTTCCTTGAAGGTCTGCTCCTGTGCGGCCTTATTACCATCAGATACAGAGAGGTTACGCCGATGATCGGATTTTATGATTATACCGTTATTCTGACTTACATGGGGGCGCTGGCCGGAATGCTGGGCATTGTCATGTCCGTCCGCGGGCTGTACGTCAACACCATTCTGTGCATGGCGGTGGCCCTGGTGTGCGATACGCTGGACGGCATCGTGGCCCGGAAAAAGAAGAACCGCACCAAAAACGAAATGCTCTTCGGCATCCAGATCGACTCCCTGTGCGACCTGATCTCCTTCGGCCTGTGTCCTGCCACGCTGTTCTATATGCTGGGCATGCGAGGGATCGCCGATATGAGTCTGCTGGGGGCCTACTGCCTGTGCTGCGTGATCCGGCTGGGCTACTTCAATGTGCTGGCCGTGCAGGCGGAGCTGGGCACCAAGGGCGATTACCACGGGCTGCCCGTGGTGTGCCTGGACATTGCCGCCCCGGCGGTGTATCTTGCCTATCTGCTGGTGCCGGGCAGATGCAGCCTGTGGGTGCTGCGGACGGCCACGGTGCTGTTCGGCTTCCTGTACATTCTGGACTTCAAGGTAAAAAAGCCCGTGCTTTGGAAATTCGTCGCCATGGGCGCGGCGGTGCTGGCTCCCCTGCTGATCCTGCTGCTGCGGTGCCCCGGATGATCTGGCGGGACCGAAACGGGAACCTCGTCCCCGGGGACGGCGGTCAGGATTGCTTTCTGGAATGGATGTACGGCACCCGGCCCGGACGGCTGCTGGTGAAGCTGATGATCCGCCCCGGTGTCAGCCGGGCAGCGGGATGGTTGCTGGACCGGCGCGTTTCCGCCCTGGCGGTGAGGCCCTTCATCCGCAAAAATCACATCTGCATGGATGATTTCGAGCAGCGGCGTTTTCGCAGCTTCAACGATTTCTTCACCCGCCGGGTGCTGCCCGGCAAGCGGCCAGTGGACGATGCGCCGGCTCACCTGATTGCCCCCTGCGACAGCAAGCTGACGGTGTATGACATCCGGCCCGATTCCCGCTTCCGGGTCAAGGGGACGGAATACACTCTGGAGGGGCTGCTGCAAAGCAAGGAATTGGCTGAAACCTTCCTGGGCGGCACGCTGCTGCTGTTCCGCCTGACGGTGGGAGATTACCACCGCTATACCTACATTGATTCCGGCTTTGTAACCGGCAGCACCCGGATCCCCGGGGTGTTCCACACGGTCAACCCGGCCGCCGCCAGCCGCTGCCCCATCTATCGTGAGAACACCCGGGAGTATTCCCTGCTGGAAAGCCTTCGGTTCGGCACGGTGCTGCAAATGGAGGTGGGCGCGGCCATGGTGGGCCGGATCGTCAACGCCCCCGGCTCCCGCAATGTCCGCCGGGGGGAGGAAAAGGGCCGCTTTGAATTCGGCGGCTCCACGGTGATCGTCCTGCTGCAAAAGGGGCGGGCGATGCTGGACGCCGACCTGCTGCGCAACACCGCCCAGGACGCCGAAACGGTGGTGCGCCTGGGAGAACGCATCGGCATCAAAGCAGAATAACCCCAGCGGTGGACGGATGCTTCGTCCACCGCTTTTTTGTATTGACGAAGCGGCAAATCTATTTTATCATAGGCGTATGATACTGAACTCCAATTAAAATCTTTAAAAAAGATTTTAGGGCCTATCTGAAAACCGTCAACACGCCCAAACAGCGGATCTTTTCCGCCTGCTGTGCACCATTTTTTCTTGCAATACACAAAGTATTCCCGCGAAAAAATGGCTTCATCAGGCGGAAGATCTCTCGCTGTTGGTCATATTTCCGATTTTCAGATACGCCCTAATTGCCTGAAGGGCATGGAGTTCATATGAGACTTGTTTTGTGATTTCTTTCCTTATAAATCACAAAACAGTATGAAAAGCAAAGCCAAAAAGGAGAAGAATTATGACGCCCTTTATGGATGCGGATTTTCTGCTGAAAACACAGACCGCGAAAACACTTTATCATGACCACGCGAAAAAAATGCCCATCATTGACTACCACTGTCATATCAACCCCCAGGAGATCTACGAGGACAAGCGCTACCAGTCCATCACCGAGGTCTGGCTGGGCGGCGACCACTACAAGTGGCGGGTCATGCGGGCCTGCGGCGTGCCGGAATACTACGTGACCGGCCCCGCCGACCTGGAGCGCCTGGGGAAAATGGTGGAAAACATCAGCTGCAACAACACCCTGCACTATTTCCGTTTCGACGAACTGATCTGACCGCCTATGTACTGCGACTGTCATATTCACATGGTCCTGGACGGCCGTGACTGGAAAGCCGCCATTGCCGCCCACCGGGCGGGGCCGGATGAATCGCTGCTCCGCGCCAGACTGGAGCGCTACCGGGCCGCAGGCTTTACCTACCTGCGGGAGGGGGGCGACCGCTGGGGCGTGGGAGCCAAGGCCCGCGCCCTGGCCCCGGAGTACGGCATCCGGCTGGTCACGCCCCTGGCCCCGCTGTGCAAGGCGGGGCACTACGGCGGATTCATCGGCACGAAATACGAAGATATCCGCCAATATGCCGCGCTGGTCGGCAGCATGCGGGCCCAGGGGGCGGATTTTGTAAAGCTCATGATCTCCGGCCTGATGGATTTTGACCGCCCCGGCGTGCTCACCGAGGAAGGACTGCCTCCGGCGCTGATCGGGGAGCTGATCCATATTGCCCATGAGGAGGGCTTCGCCGTAATGGCCCATGCCAACGGCGCGCACACCGTCCAGGCCGCCGCCCAGGCGGGGGTGGACTCCATTGAGCACGGGGCCTACCTGGACGATGAAGCTCTTCACGCCATGGTGGAAAACGGCGTTGTGTGGGTGCCCACCCTCTCCACCATCGGCAATCTGCGGGACCGGGGGCGGTTCAATGAGGATGCCGTCCGGCAGATCCTCGCCTCAGCGGAGGAAAATGTGGTCCGCTTTGCCGCCTTGGGCGGTCTGCTGGCCCCCGGCACCGACGCCGGAGCCTGGGCCGTTCCCCATGCCGCGCTGACGGAGTATGCCCTGTTCCGGGACATTTTCGGAGCGCAGGCCGAGCCGCTGCTGCAAAAGGGTGCACAAAGAATTCAGGAAAGGTTTCAATAGGCAATGATCCAAGACATTTTTCCCCATGCGCTGCACAATGAATATCAGCCCGGTCTCGTCCCCACGGCGGAGAATACCGTGCTCTGCTTCCGGGGCGAGGAGCTGCTGGTGCGCCCGGACGGGCACTTCCCCACCGCCGGGGAGCTGGGGCAGCGGGACTACCGCTACCTCTTCGCCGTGGACGGCCGGCGTTATTTTCTCCTGATGGGCGGCGACGAGATCCCCCAGGGCGATTCCTATGAGAGCATCCGCCAGCTGCGCCGGTCGCAGCGCCTGTCCCGGGAGGAGATTTATGCCGCCTTCACCGGCAAGCATCTGGCCGACTGGTATCGGGACGCCCAGTTCTGCGGCCGGTGCGGCACAAAAACAGCCCACTCCGAACGGGAGCGGGCCATGGTCTGCCCCAGCTGCGGCAAGACCTTCTATCCCAGGATCATGCCCGCCGTCATCGTGGGCATCAAGAACGGAGAGCGGCTGCTGCTCACCCGCTACCGCACCGGCTTCACCCCCAACGCCCTGGTGGCGGGCTTCACCGAGATCGGCGAGACCGCCGAGGAGACTGTCCGCCGGGAGGTGATGGAGGAAGTGGGGGTGCGGGTCAAGAACATCCGCTACTTTGCCTCCCAGCCCTGGGGCATCGCCAACGATCTGCTGCTGGGCTACTACTGTGAGCTGGACGGGGACGAGACCATCCGCATGGACGAGCACGAGCTGAAATACGCCCAATGGGTGCGCCGGGAAGACATCGAACTCCAGCCCGACGACCTCAGCCTGACCAACGAAATGATGCGCCGCTTCAAACTGGGCCTCGAACGCTGACCGAGGAGTTGCGGCAAGCAGCTATGTCTTTACAAAGTCTTAGGGCAACACCGCACAATTTGGCAAGAAGCCCCAGCCTGGATTTTTGGCTCAA
>ENA-OUQF01000475-OUQF01000475.1-human-gut-metagenome-genome-assembly--contig:-NODE-475-length-30389-cov-5.616338_pt1 | contig 30389 bp, 23 predicted proteins | sample MGYA00237947_ERZ548826 | MGnify/ENA primary metagenome ERZ548826 (study PRJEB26490, sample SAMN05194701) | human gut metagenome | biome: terrestrial biome; feature: human-associated habitat; material... | reverse complement strand
TTGCAATACGACGCGCACGATAATAGATAGCAAGCGCCCGGCCATGTTGGCCGGGCGCTTGCTATCTATGCGGATGGTCGTCCGCTGTATGCGTTTTTTACTGCGCGTCCTTGATGGCAGCCTGAGCGGCGGCCAGACGGGCGATGGGCACACGGAAGGGGGAGCAGGACACATAGTCCAGACCCACCTTGTGGCAGAACTCCACGGAGGAGGGATCGCCGCCGTGCTCGCCGCAGATGCCCAGATGCAGCTCGGGACGGGTGGCGCGGCCCATCTTGCAGGCCATGTCCACCAGCTTGCCAACGCCGGTCTGGTCCAGCTTGGCGAAGGGATCGCTCTCGTAGATCTTCTTGTCGTAGTAGGCGCCCAGGAACTTGCCGGCGTCGTCGCGGCTGAAGCCGAAGGTCATCTGGGTCAGGTCGTTGGTGCCGAAGGAGAAGAAGTCCGCTTCCTTGGCGATCTCGTCCGCGGTCAGAGCGGCGCGCGGGATCTCGATCATGGTACCGACCTTATACTTCATGTCGGACTTGACGGAGGAGATGATCTCGTCTGCGGTCTTGACGACGACGTCCTTGACGTACTTGAGCTCCTTGACCTCGCCGACGAGCGGGATCATGATCTCGGGCACGATGTGCCAATCGGGATGCTTGGCGTTGACATTGAGCGCAGCCTTGATGACCGCGCGGGTCTGCATCGCGGCGATCTCCGGGAAGGTGACGGCCAGACGGCAGCCGCGGTGACCCATCATCGGGTTGAACTCATGCAGGGAGGCGATGATGTTCTTGATCTCGGCAACGCTCTTGCCCATATCCTTGGCGAGCAGCTCGATGTCGGCCTCCTCGGTGGGGACGAACTCGTGCAGCGGGGGATCGAGGAAGCGAACGGTCATCGGACGGCCCTCGAGCGCGATATACATGGCCTCGAAGTCGCCCTGCTGCATCGGCTCGAGCTTGGCGAGCGCCTTCTCACGCTGCTCGAGCGTGTCGGCGCAGATCATCTCGCGGATGGCGGGGATACGGTCAGCCTCAAAGAACATATGCTCGGTGCGGCAGAGGCCGATGCCCTCGGCGCCGAACTTGACCGCCTGCGCGGTATCGTGCGGGTTATCGGCGTTGGTGCGGACGCCCAGACGGCGATACTTGTCCGCCCAGCCCATGACGCGGCCGAACTCGCCGCCGATGGAGGCGTCGACCGTGGGGACTGCGCCGTCGTAGATGTTGCCGGTGGAGCCGTCGATGGAGAGCCAATCGCCCTCGTGGTAGACCTTGCCGGCGAGCTCGAACTGCTTGTTCTCCTCATCCATCTTGATGTCGCCGCAGCCGGAGACACAGCACTTGCCCATGCCGCGCGCCACGACGGCCGCGTGGGAGGTCATGCCGCCGCGGACGGTCAGGATGCCCTGAGAGGCCTTCATGCCCTCAATGTCCTCGGGAGAGGTCTCGAGACGGACGAGCACGACCTTCTCGCCGCGCTCCTTCCACGCCTTGGCGTCCTCGGCGGAGAAGACGATCTTGCCGCAGGCCGCGCCGGGAGAGGCGGGCAGCGCCTTGCCGATAACGGGGGTCTTCTTGAGCACCTCGGTATCGAACTGGGGATGGAGCAGCGTGTCGAGAGAGCGGGGCTCGATCATGGCGACGGCCTTCTTCTCGTCGATCATGCCCTCGTCCACGAGGTCGCAGGCGATCTTGAGAGCGGCGGCGGGGGTGCGCTTGCCGTTACGGGTCTGGAGCATATAGAGCTTGCCGTGCTCGACGGTGAACTCCATATCCTGCATATCGCGGTAATGATCCTCAAGGATCTTGCAGACGTCCTCGAACTGCTTGAAGGCCTCGGGGAACTTCTCAGCCATCTCGGCAATGGGCATCGGGGTACGGACGCCGGCAACGACGTCCTCGCCCTGGGCGTTGGTCAGGAACTCGCCCATGAGCTTCTTCTCGCCGGTGGCGGGGTTGCGGGTGAAGGCAACGCCGGTGCCGCAGTCGTCGCCCATGTTGCCGAACGCCATGGACTGGACGTTGACGGCGGTGCCCCAGGAGTAGGGGATATCATTGTCGCGGCGATAGACGTTCGCGCGGGGGTTGTCCCAGCTGCGGAAGACCGCCTTGATCGCGCCCATGAGCTGCTCCTTCGGGTCGGTGGGGAATTCCTCGCCGATCTTGGCCTTGTACTCGGCCTTGAACTGGCCCGCGAGCTCCTTGAGGTCGTCGGCGGTCAGCTCGACGTCGAGGGTGACGCCCTTCTTTTCCTTCATCTGGTCGATGAGCTGCTCGAAGTACTTCTTGCCGACCTCCATAACGACGTCGGAATACATCTGGATGAAGCGGCGGTAGCAGTCCCACGCCCAGCGGGGATTGTTGGACTTCTCGGCGATGACCTTCACAACGTCCTCATTGAGGCCGAGGTTCAGGATGGTATCCATCATGCCGGGCATGGACGCGCGCGCGCCGGAACGGACGGAAACGAGCAGAGGATTGTGGAGGTCGCCGAACTTCTTGCCGGTGATCTTCTCCATCTTTTCCACATACTCCATGATCTCAGCGAAGATCTCGTCGTTGATCTGGCGGCCGTCCTCATAATACTGGGTGCAGGCCTCGGTGGTGATGGTGAAGCCCTGCGGGACCGGCAGGCCGATGTTGGTCATCTCGGCCAGGTTCGCGCCCTTACCGCCGAGCAGCTCGCGCATATTGGCGTTGCCCTCGGTAAACAGGTAACAATACTTTTTGCTCATAATGTTCCTCCAATTTACAAAGTATCTATGGTTTTTGATCCCAATCGTTCATAAGCTTTTATATTATAGACAGGTTTTTCCAAACTTGCAAGAAATTCCATCGAAAAAAATCAAAATGTTTTATAGATTTTCTCTTTGAGCTGTGCATTTCCCCGTAACTTTTCTTGCACTCCGTGTTTTTTTGCGTTATACTGTATGTTGTAGTTATATTGTCCGGAGGAGCGCATGGAGCTGTCGGCCTTTGCAAAAACGAATACCGCCGCGCGTCTCCGCGCCGCCGCGAACCGCGGCGCGCTGAGCCACGCGCTCATCCTCTCGGGAGCGGGCGACCGGAACGCCGCGGCGCATTACGCCGCTGCCGCGCTGGAGTGTACCGGTACGGACAAGCCCTGTCTGGTCTGCGCGCACTGCCGCAAAGTGCTCGCGGACATCCACCCCGACGTCCTCACCGTGCGCGACGACGAGCACGCCGAGCTGAGCGTGGACGTCATCCGCGGCGTGCGGACGGACGCCTTCATCCGCCCGAACGAGGGCGCGTGTAAGGTCTACATCTTCCCCGACTGCACGCGGCTGAACGAAAAGGATCAGAATGTGCTGCTCAAGACCGTGGAGGAGGGGCCGCCCTACGCCGCCTTTCTTTTCTGCGCGGAGAACGCAAGCGTTCTGCTGCCCACCATCCGCTCGCGCTGCGTGGAGGTCAAGCTCCCGCCGGCGGGGACCGTCGGCGAGGACGACGAGCGCACGCGCGAGCTGCTCCGCCTGATCGCCGAGGGCCGCGCCGCCGCGCGCGCCGCCTTTCTGCTGAAGCTGGAAACCGCCAAGGCGACCCGTGAGGAGCTTGCCGCGCTCTTTGAGGGCGCGCGCGTGATCCTCGCCGACGCGCTCTGCACGCTCTGCGGCGCGCCCCCCGCCGAGCCGCGCGACGAGCAGGCGCTGCGCGCTGCGCTCGGCTCCCGCTTGACAAAAGCGCAGATCCTCGGCACAATAGAGCTGCTGGAGACCTATCGAAACCATTGTAAATATAATGTCGGCGTCGGCCCGCTGCTCGGCGGCCTCGCCGTTGAATTGGAGGAGATCCTTTGACTGAAGTGATTGGCGTCCGCTTTCGCGGCGGCTGCAAGGAGTATTATTTCGACCCGCACGGCATCGCCGTGGAGGCGGGTCAGTTCGTCATCGTCGAGACGGCGCAGGGCACCGAATACGCCCAGTGCCTGACCGGCAACCACGAGGTGGACGACGGTGCGGTCGTCCGTCCTCTGCGCGCTCTCGTGCGCATCGCGACGGAAAACGACCGCCGCACCATGGAGTACAACCGTCAGCGCGAGAAGGAGGCCTTCGGCATCTGCCAGCGGAAGATCGCCGAGCGCGGGCTGGACATGAAGCTCGTGCGCGTGGAGTGCAGCTTTGACGGCAGCAAGATCGTGTTCTTCTTCACCTCCGAGGGGCGCGTGGACTTCCGCGAGCTCGTGCGCGACCTCGCGGGCGTGTTCCGCGCGCGCATCGAGCTGCGTCAGATCGGCGTGCGCGACGAGGCCAAAATGCTCGGCGGCCTCGGCATCTGCGGCCGTCCGTTCTGCTGCGCGCAGTTTCTGGACGATTTTGTGCCCGTGTCCATCAAGATGGCCAAGACACAGAATCTCAGCCTGAATCCTACGAAAATTTCCGGCGCGTGCGGCCGCCTCATGTGCTGCCTGAAGTACGAGCAGGCGGCCTACGAGGACGCCGTGAAGCGGATGCCCAAGAACGATTCCTTCGTTCTCACGCCCGACGGCCCCGGCAACGTCAGCGCCGTGAACCTCGTGCGCGAGACGGTCAGCGTCCGGCTGGACGACTCGTCCGAGGGGCAGAAGAGCTATCACGGCTGCGAGATCCGTGTGCTGCGCAACGGCAAGGGCTCTCGCGAGGGCATCGAGATCCCCGCCGAGCGCCCCGCCCGCTTCGTAAAGCAGGACGCGGAGAGCGAGCTGGATGCCGTTCCCTCGCCCGTGTTCCGCGCGCTGGAGCTCTCCGAGCCCGATGCTCCCGCTGTGCCGGAAACGCCTGCCGCCGAGGAGAGCGGTGAGAAGCGTGAGCGTCGTCGCCGCGGGGGACGCGGACGCCGGGGCGGCCGCGGACGCGGTGGAGAGGGCCGCACCGAAGCAAAGCCGGAGGCCGCCGAGGGCGGCGGCAAGGAAAAGCGTCCCGAAAGGAACGCGGAAAGGCCCGCCGACAAGGGCGGCGAGCGCCGCAGACCGACCGAGCGCCGGGAGGGTGAGAAAAAGTCTCCTGTCCCCTCTGCCGAAAGGAAGCCCGCCGAGGGCGTCGAGGGTGAAAAGAGCGCGCGCCGCCGGCATCATCGCGGCGGACGCGGACGCCGGGGCGGACGCGGCGGAAGCGGCGGCGGAGCACCGGGCGCAGCGCCGAGCGCGGAATAAAGTCAAGAAACGGGAGCCGCTTTTCCCTGCGGTTCCCGTTTTTTCGTGGGTTTTTCGCGCGGAGCGTGTATGATAGAGCAAACGGCTTTCACAGGGAGGTGGGCAGATGCACGAGCAGGAGGTCCTGGCGCTTCTCCGCGCCGGAGACGAGCGCGGCGCGGAGGCGCTGCTGCGCCACTACGCGCCGCTGATGCGCTACATCATCGCACCCATCGTGCCGGACGCGCAGGACCGCGAGGAGTGCCTTTCCGACGCCGCGCTGCGCGTGTGGGAGAAATTCGGAACCTACGATCCCGCGCGCGGCTCGTGGACGGCGTGGCTCACGGCGCTCACGCGCAACACCGCGCTCAACCGCGCGCGGAAAAAGTCCGGCGGCAGCGAGGAACTTTCGGGCGACCTGCCCTCCGCCGAGCCGACGCCCGAGGAGCGGCTCTTGCAGCAGGAGCGCCGACAGGCGCTCGAGCGCGCGCTGACCGCGCTGCCGCAGCGGGACCGGCTGCTCTTTTACCGCAAGTATTACTACCGCCAGTCCACCGCGCAGATCGCCGCGGAGCTGGGAACGACGGAGCGCGCCGTGGAGGGGCGGCTCTACCGCATCAAAAAGGCATTGCGCAAGGCCCTGGGAGGTGACGACGCATGAACGACCGCGAATTTGACGCTCTGCTCGAGTCCGCCGCGCCCGAGCTTCCGCCCGACGACGTCGCACGGGACGTCACGCCGTGGCGCCGCGCGATCGGAAATATTCTCGGCGGCAGCGCTCTGTGCTCCATCACGCTCAACTTTTTCTGCCTGAACTATCTGCTGCCGACCATCGGCGTGATCCTGCAGCTGCTTGGCTTCCGTCCGCTGCGGCGGGAGAACCGCTGGTTCCGCGCGTGCTGGCTGCTCGCCGTGCTGCGCGCGGCGCTGTTCCTGCCCTGCATCGTTCTCAACGCGACAATCTATTCCAACGCCGTATACGCCTCCTCCGTGGGGACGGCGCTGACCTATGGCACGGTCGCGGCACAGCTTCTGCTCTTTTTCTGCTTCTGGCGCGCGCTGCGCGCCGTGCGGCAAAAGGCGGAGACGGAGGTCCGCGCCGGCTCCGCCGCGGCGCTGCTCATCTGGTATGCGGCGGTCCTCGCGCTGGCCTATGTCCAGTACAGCGGTCTGCTGCTCGGCCTTGCAATGCTCGGCTGCTATATTCTCATTCTGCGCAGCCTCTTCCGTCTCTCCCGTGAGATGGAGGAGAGCGGCTACGCGCTCACGCCCGCGCCGGTGCGTCTCTCGGACGAGACGCTGGTCAGGGTCATCGCGGCGCTGCTCGCCGCCGGCATCGCCTGCGGCTATCTCTTCTTCGGCAGCTATCGCATGGACTGGCAGCCAAAGAGCGACAGCCTCAGCGCCGAGGCTGTTGAAATTCGCGCGCAGCTGCTTGCCCTCGGCTATCCCAAGGACGCGCTGAACGACCTCAGCGAGGACGATCTGCTTGCCTGCCGGGGCGCGACGCTCGTCGTAGTGCACGAGGCGGATAAGCCGATGAACGGCGGCCGCGAGGTGCGCGAGGACTTCGGCAGCTCGACACACATCTCGACCGTCTACGATGTCAGGGAGCTGCACTTCACCGACGTCGCCGTGCGGCTGCCCGGCGAAGCGGAGCGCTGGCGCGTCCTCCACCACTTCCGCTGGACGGAGGAGGTGAAAGTCCGCGGCACGGAGCTCGTCCGTCTCTGGCCCGCCTACTATCAGGACGACAGCTGGCGTCCCGGCGGCGGTGCGCCGACGGGCCGCGTGCTCTACGATGACGCGGAGGGGAATGCCTACGCCGCGCCCTGTGCCTCCCTTACCGTCGAGCGCTACACGGTGACCAACTGGTTAGGATGGACCTATCACCTGGAGGATATTTCCGCCGAATTCTCCCTGCCCTCGCGCGGGAAAAATCGGCGCGGCTATGTCGCCTATAGCACCGAGGAGACAGACGGTGAGACGACCTTCCTCGCCTCGCGGAGCAACTACACGCATCAGGAGAGCCGCCTCCAGTACCCCGTCCGGACCGCGAAGGATTATAGCGGCTGGGGACACGGCCCCGTCTTCCGCCGCGCGCAGAGCGCCCTGCAGTTCTCCATACTGGACGACGGCAGCATTGACCTGTGGAACTACGAACCGTAAAGGAGCGGCTTGCAGCGATGCAAGCCGCTTTTCCTCCATGGGCAGGCAAATCGTGTGCTGTGCGAAAGGCGTTGCTTTTTCCCGCAGCTGTGGTATACTGGGGAGCGAAAAAAAGAAACCGACAGGAAAGGGCTTCCCATGCAGAAATTCGACCATGTGCTGCTCGCCAGCGACTTTGACAACACGCTCGTCTACACCCAGTCCGCGCTCGACAACGGCACCGACATCCCGCCCATGTGTCCGCGCAACCGCGAGGCGCTGGACTACTTCATCCAAAACGGCGGCCTGTTCGCCATCTCCACCGGCCGCGCGCTGCCCGCGTTCATGGACTATGCCAAGGACATGCCGATGAGCGCGCCGTGCGTCATTGCCAACGGCGCTGCGATCTATGATTTCCGCACGAACGAATACCTCTACACCGCCTTCCTCGGCAAGGCCATCTACGACCACATGGCTGAGGTGCTCGCGCGGTTTCCGACGCTCGCCTTCGAGGTCTACCATGACGACCGCCGCATCCACGCGATGAATCCCAATCGCTACATCCGCAACCACGAGCATCTGACCCGCTCGCCCGTGCAGGTGGTGGAGCGCTTCACTGACATTGATCTGCCCATCATCAAGATCCTTTTTGAAGAGGACTTTCCGGTGCTTGATGCCGTGCGGACCTTCATCCTCTCGCGCCCCTGGGGCCGCGAGTACGAGCTCATCTACTCCAACGAGCATCTGCTCGAGCTGACCGCCGCCGGCGCGACCAAGGGCGGCATGATCCTGCGGCTCGCGTCGCTCCTCGGCGTTGCGCGCAAGGACATCTACTGCATCGGCGACCACAAAAACGACATCCCGATGCTGGAGATCTCCGCCGTGCCCTTCGCGCCCGCGAACGCCATTCCCGCCGTACATGAGTTCGGCGCGCACATCGTCTCGCATTGCAGCGACGGTGCGGTGGCCGACGTGGTGGAGTATCTGGATAAGATCTACTGAAAAAAGAAAAGCTGTCCGTCGGACAGCTTTTCTTTTTTATCGGGTAGAGGTTATTCCGCTTCCTGCATGGCCTTCGCGGCGGCAACGGCCTTCTCCTGCGCGTCGGCAGAGCACTGCTCATAGCGCACGAAGTGCATGGTGAAGGAGCCGCGGGATTGGGTCATGGAGCGCAGGTCGATGGCGTAGCTCATGAGCTCGGCCTCGGGGCACTCGGCCTCGATGATCTGCTCACCGTCGCCGGTCGGGGTCATGCCCATGACGCGGCCGCGGCGCTTGTTGAGGTCGCCGAGGATATCGCCCATGTACTGATCGGGCACGGTGACCTTCAGCTCGCACACAGGCTCGAGCAGAACGGGGGACGCCTCGGGCATCGCGGCCTTGTAGGCAAGGTTCGCGGCGGTCTTGAACGCGATTTCGGAGGAGTCGACCGGGTGATAGGAGCCATCGTAGAGCACGCACTTAAGGTTGACGACCGGATAGCCGGCGAGCGGGCCGTGGAGCACGGCTTCGCGCAGGCCCTTTTCCACGGCGGGGAAGAAGTTCTTGGGCACGCTGCCGCCGAACACTTCCTCGGCGAAGACCATCTCCTCGCTCTCCTCGTTGGGCTCGAAGCGGACCCAGACATCGCCGAACTGGCCGCTGCCGCCGGTCTGCTTCTTATGACGGCCCTGCTTCTGCACGGTCTTGCGGATCTTTTCACGGTAGGGAACGCGCGGGGTGTCGAGCTCGGCGTCCACGCCGAAGCGGGTCTTGAGCTTGCTCACGAGCACGTCGATCTGAATGTCGCCCGCGCCGGAGACGACCATCTGATGGGTCTCAGCGTTGTTGACGACGGTAAAGGTCGGGTCTTCCTCGTTCAGACGGTTGAGGCCGGTGCCGAGCTTTTCCTCCTGACCGCGGGTCTTGGGCGCGATGGCGCGGGAGTAGCAGGGCTCGGCGTAGGGCATACCCGCCAGCTTGACGATGCTCTTCGGGTCGCAGAGGGTGTCGCCGGTCTTGACGCGGTCCATCTTGGCGATGGCGCCGATGTCGCCGCAGCAGATCTCCTTGACCTCCTCGTTCTTCTTGCCCTTGAGGGTGTAGAGACGGCCGAGCTTTTCGGTGTTGCCGGTGGTGGTGTCGTAGAGCGACATATCGCCGGTGATCTTGCCGCGGACGACCTTGACCAAAGAGAACTTGCCGTACTGGTCGGAAACGGTCTTGAAGACGATGGCGGCGGTGGCGCCGTTTTCATCGTGGGCGACCTCGACGGCGTTGCCGTCGTCGTCCTGCGCGGCCTCGGCGGGCATATCGGTGGCGACGGGAACGAGATCGAGCACGGTCTGCATCAGCATATCGACGCCGAGACCGGAGATGGCGCTGCCGCAGAGCACGGGAGCGACGCTGCCGTCGCGCACGCCGAGCTTGAGGCCCTTGGCGATCTCCTCGGCGGAGAGCTCCATGGTCTCGAAGAACTTTTCCATCAGCTCCTCATCGGCGCCGGCGGCGGCTTCCATCAGCTCGGCACGCAGGGCCTCGACCTCGTCGGCGATGTCGGCGGGAATGGCGCACTCGGCAGCCTTGCCGCCCTTGACCTCATAGGCCTTGTTGTGCAGCAGGTCGACGATGCCGGTGACCTTCTTGCTGCCGTCGATGATGGGGGCGACGATGGGCGCGACGGCGGTGCCGAACTTGCCCTTGAGGGCGTCGAAGCAGGCGTTGTAGTCGCTGTTCTCCTCGTCGGTGCGGTTGATGAAGATCATGCGGGGCTTATTGCCGAGCATCTTCCAGGCGCGCTCCGCGCCGACGCTCAGGCCGTCCTTCGCGCCGCAGACCAGCACGGCGCACTCGGCCGCGCGGATGCCGGAGAGGACTTCGCCGGCGAAGTCAAAGTTGCCCGGGGTGTCGAGCACGTTGATCTTCACGTTCTTGTACTTCACGGGGGCGACGGCGAGGGAGATGGAGATGTTTCTCTTGATCTCTTCCGCGTCGTAGTCGCAGGTGGTGTTGCCGTCGGTGACCTTGCCGAAGCGGTCGGTGCCGCCGGTCATGAACAGCATACTCTCAGCGAGGGTGGTCTTGCCGCTTCCGCCATGGCCGAGCAGCACGATATTGCGAATGTCTTTTGCACTCATAGGGGTTCATGTCTCCTTCCAGATCGTAATTCCCTTGCGGGAAGTCACTTCAACAGCTCAATTATATAATATTCTTTCCGTCAATACAACTATTGTAATTTTAGAAGTTTGATAGCCATTTTTGCTAAAAATGCTCAATAACGGTCCGCCCAGAAGCCTTCGATGAGCGCCGCGAGCGCCCAAAGGAGCAGATAGAGCAGCATCGAGACCGGTGTGAGCGCGCTGTACGCGCCGACAAAGGTGAGGTAAAACGCCAGCAGCGCGGACACGGCGCTGCTCCCGAGCGAGAGCACGGCGGCCACGCGCACGGCGTGGACCAGACGCTTGCTGCCGACGGCGATCTCGGCGTAGGGCATCAGCCCCTCGCGGTAGAGCAGCGCATAGGGATGCTCGCCGTCCTTCTCCGAGAGCGCAAGGCGCGTGGAGATGGTGGGATAGACCGCGCGGGCGTCGGTGCCGAACTTGCGCTTCAAAAGCGCGGGCGTGATGCTGCCGTCGCGCACGGCGAGCACCGGCGTGATGCGGCTGCGCTTGAGCGCGTGGAGCGCCCAGTCCACATTCTCTGCCGCCGTGTACTTGACGGCGAAAACAGCGATGAGCGTGCCGTCCACGGCGAGGAACGCGCCAGTCTTGAGGCTCAGGCCGCCGGGCATCGTGACATGCATCTTGCGGCAGAAGGCGGCGGTGCCGAAGAGCACCGTTTCGCCGTGGATAAGGCCGGAGACGCCGCCCTCCTCATAAAAGCTCAGATCGTCGAGCGGCTCGAGTCTTCCGCCCTCGCCCTCCAAAAGCGTGTCGAACAGGCGGCTCAGACCGCTTTGCGAGGCGTGCGCCATCGTGGCGGCGTAGGAGATGACCTTGCCGCTCTCCTCGCCGTAGATCTTCAGCCCGTTCAGGCTGACCGTTCCCGGCGGAAAGAGGTCGGTATCGGTGAGGATGACGCAGTTGCTGCGGCGCAGGCGGTCCGCGCCGACATAGCCCGCCAGCGCGCTGCCGGACTTAACGAAGCGCTTCGTCAGCCGACGCAGCGGCAGAGAATAGCACAGCGGAAAGGCAAGCATATTGATCGCCGTGAGCAGCACGCCCCAGTTCCAGAGGAACAGCAGCCGCTCCCCGCGCCGCAGCGTGGAGAGCACGGCAAATACGAGCGAGGCGGCAAGCAGCACGGGCAGCAGCACGCTCTGCCAGTGCGAGGCGGCGTCCTCACGCTGCGCGCAGCGCGAAAAGCCCTGCGCGCTGCCGCGGCGCTTGGCGGCTCCGCCCGCGGTGACGGTGACGAGATAGTCCGGCTCGCCGACCGCGGCGACGCGGAAGGTATCGTACATCGCGCCGAAGAGCAGCGCGCGCCCAAGCAGGGCACAGCTCATGCCGAGCATGGCGACGGCGTGGAACGGGACCGCGAGCGCGGCGCGCGCGGGCAGGAAAAAGTCGAGCGCCGTGTCCGCCAGCGTGACGGCGCAGGCGAGCGAGGAGAGCAGCTCATAGGTGACTGTCCTCGCGCGGAGCTGCTCGAAGGCGTAAACGAACACGTCGCGTCCGAGGACGCAGACAAGAAGCTCGGCAATGAAAAACGGCAGGCAGCTGAGCAGCCTTTCCTCGGCGAACAGCGCAGGCATGACGCCGAAATGGTCGAGCAGCAGCGCGAGCCACGAGAGCGCGGTGACGAGCAGCGCGGCCTGCGCGCTGCGCAGGCCCATGCGCGCGTCGTCGCGGTAGCCGGCAGCCAGCTCGCCCGCGTCCGGCTCGGGGGTGTCGTCCCGCTCACCGAAATCCTCGGTAAAGAAGTCCTCCGGCTCGTCGGGCTCCTCCTGCGGCGGCTCCTCCCCGGACTCGTCGGAATAAAGCCGCTCGGTGTCGCGCAGCCTTCTGCGCGAGAAAAGTCCGCGGCGCTTCGGCGGCAGAAGCTCGATCGGCTCCTCCGCCTCCTCGTCGAGCACGGACTGCACAGTGCTCTCAAGCACCTCCTGCAGACTCACGGTGTCCTGCGCGGGCTCCGCAGCCGACGGCTCCTCCGGCGGCGCGGACGGCTGCGGCTCCGGAGGCTCCGCGGCGGTTTCGATCCGCACGGCGGGCCGCGGCTCGGGCAGCCCGACGTCCTCCGGCTCTGCGGCGGCTTCGGCGCCGTCCTCCCGGGAGCCGAACTCCGCCAGAATGCTCTCGAGCGTCAGGTCCGCGTCGTCCGACGCGCTGCGGGCCGCGCCGCGCAGCAAAAGCTCGGACTCGGCGAGCGTTTGTTCAAATTCTTGATCCTTTTTGTGATCCATGGAAGACCTCGTGAATGGCGGCGCGCGTCAGCCAAGGCGCTGACGCACGGCCTCGTAGAGCAGAATGGCGGCGGCGGCGGAAGCGTTGAGCGAGGAGATGCGGCCCTTCATCGGGATGCTGACGAGGAAGTCACAGCCCTCGCGCACAAGCCGGCCCATGCCATCGCCCTCGCTGCCGATGACGATGGCGGCAGGGCCCTTGAGGTCGGCCTCGTACAGGCTCGTGGTCCCCTCGGCGGCGGTGCCGAAGATCCACACGCCCTGCTGCTGCAGCTCCTTCAAAAGCGCCGGAATGTTCGGCACGCGCGCGACGGGCAGATAGCTCACCGCGCCCGCGCTCGTCTTGCCGACGATGCTCGTCAAGCCCGCGCTGCGGCGCTTGGGGATGATGACGCCGTGCGCGCCCGCGCACTCCGCCGTGCGGATGATGGCGCCGAGGTTGTGCGGGTCGCTGATCTCGTCGCACACCACGAGCAGAGGGGCCTCCCCACGTTCACGGGCGGCGGAGAGGATGTCCTCCACGCTCGCGTACTCGCGCACGGCAGCGAGGGCGATGACGCCCTGGTGCGCCTTCGTCGCGCTCATGTAGTCGAGCTTGCGGCGGTCGGCCTCGACCACCACCACGCCCGCCGCGCGGGCGGTGGAGGCGATGTGCCCGAGCGTTTTGTCCGTCTCGCCGCGGGCGATGAAGATCTTATCAATGGGCGTGCCGGCGCGCAGCGCCTCGGTCACGGCGTTGCGTCCCTCGATGAGGCCGTCCGCCTCGGCATCGCGCTCGCGCATGGGGACCCTTTCCTCCGCTCTGCGCTCGCGCGGAAAGCGCTTTTCCGTGTGGTCGTCCGCGCCGCGCGGCCCGCGCTTTTCTTCGTATTCCTTTGACATAAACCGATCCTCCCGGTCAAAATTCGTATACATAATACACTATAGCACAACAGACGGATAAGATAAAGGGGGAAGCGGACAAAAATTCACCGAAAATTCATACCGCGGCGCTTGTGAAACGAGGAGGGGTATGCTAAAATACCATATAATTAACTTGGCAAGCTGTCGCCTGTGCCCGCGCAGGGCCGCAGGCGGAAAGGAACGCAGATACATGGATCAGAACGACAAGAACAAAAGCAACAAGAACAACGACCGCCGCAGGGGCGTGCTGTCGCTGCTCATCTGGGCGCTGGTGCTGACCATCGGCTTCAACTATCTCCTCTCGGCGATGGACACGAGGAAGCTGGCGGAGAGCACCTGCGAGATCCGCTACGACGAATTTCTCGACCTTGTCCGCGACGGCAAGGTCAAGGAGGTCGAGATCGCGGACCGCACGCTCAACATCACGCCTGTGGACGGCTTCACCTACACCGACGCGGACGGCAAGACCTACTCAGGGGACTTCCAGCTCTTCACCACGCAGATCAACGACCCTGAGCTGCGGTCGTTCCTGGATGAAAACGGCGTGGAGTTCGGCAAGCCCTACAAGGCGGAGACCTCGTATCTTGAGATCATCATGCTCAACTACGTCCTGCCCACGGCGCTGATGGTCGGCGCGTTTATCCTGATGATGCGCTTCATCAGCAAAAAGACCGGGGGCGGCGGCTTCGGCGGCCTCGGCAGCGTCGGCAAGTCCAACGCGAAGGTCTACATGGAAAAATCCACCGGCGTCACCTTTGCCGACGTCGCCGGTCAGGACGAGGCGAAAGAATCCCTCGTCGAGATCATCGACTTCCTGCACAATCCTCAGAAGTATACCGACATCGGCGCGAAGCTGCCGCGCGGCGCGCTGCTCGTCGGCCCTCCGGGCACGGGCAAAACGCTGCTCGCCAAGGCGGTCGCGGGTGAGGCGAACGTGCCTTTCTTCTCCATCTCCGGCTCCGGCTTTGTGGAGATGTTCGTGGGCGTCGGCGCGAGCCGCGTGCGCGACCTCTTTGCCGAGGCCTCGAAGGTAGCGCCCTGCATCATCTTCATCGACGAGATCGACGCCATCGGCAAGACGCGCGACACGCGCTTCGGCGGCAACGACGAGCGTGAGCAGACGCTCAACCAGCTGCTCGCCGAGATGGACGGCTTCGACCCCGGCAAGGGCATCATCGTCCTCGCGGCCACCAACCGTCCCGAGGTGCTCGATCAGGCGCTGCTGCGCCCGGGCCGCTTCGACCGCCGGATCACCATCGACCGCCCGAACCTCGCGGGCCGCATTGCCACGCTCGAGGTCCACACCCGCAACATCAAGCTCGGCGAGGACGTCGACCTCAAGAAGGTCGCGCTCGCGACCGCCGGCTGCGTCGGCGCGGACCTTGCCAACATCGTGAATGAGGCGGCTCTGCGCGCCGTGCGCAAGGGCCGCAAGCTCGTCACGCAGGAGGATATGCTCGCCGCGTTCGAGTTCGTCATCGCGGGCAGCGAGAAGAAGAACAGCGTACTCACCGAGTTTGAAAAGAAGCTCGTCGCCTACCACGAGGTCGGCCACGCGATGGTCGCCTACAGGCAGAAGAACGCCGAGCCCGTGCAGAAGATCACCATTGTGCCCCATACCGAGGGGAGCCTCGGCTACACGCTCCTCATGCCTGAGGAGGACAAGACGAATCTGCGCACCCGCGACGAGCTGATGGCGAAGATCGCCGTCTCCATGGGCGGCCGTGCCGCCGAGGAGGTCATCATGCACACGATGACCAACGGCGCCTCTCAGGACATTCAGGAGGCCACGAACATCGCGCGCAACATGGTCGCCATGTACGGCATGAGCGACGAGTTCGGCATGATGGCGCTCGGCTCCGTGCGCAGCCAGTATCTCGACGGCGGCTACGGTCTCGACTGTGCGCAGGAGACCGCCGCCGTGATGGATAAGGCCGTCAAGGAAATTTTGGAGAAGTGCTACGCCGACGCGGTGAAGGTCATCGAGGAGAATATTGACGATATGCACAAGGTCGTCGCCTATCTTTTGGAGAAGGAGACGATCACCGGCGGCGAGATGGTCGCCATCCTCGAGGGCCGCGATCCCGCGACGGTGGAGGACGCCTACGCCTCCACGCGCAGGAGCGACAGCGACTTCCGTCCCTCCGTGCCGAGCACCATCGAAGCGCCCGCGCGTCACATTTCCATGACGAGCGAGAAGATCGAAATGCCGCCGCTGGACGGCGAAGCGCCGGACGAGTCCGCCGCATCCGACGCGGAGAACGGCAAGGACGCGGAAACGCCCGCGGAGGAGACCCCTGCGCAGGACGCTCCCGCCGGTGACGGCGCGAAAACACCCGACCACGAATAAACCGAAAGCGCCGCCCGCAGGCGGCGCTTTTCCGTAAGGAGGAGTTCCCATGAGACAACAGACGAGGGAGCTGGCGCTTGCGAGCGTGCTCGGTGCGCTGGCGGTGCTGTTCCTGTTCCTCGGCGGCGTGCTGCCGCTGGCGCTCTACGCCTGTCCCCTGCTCGCATCCGCCTGCCTGCTGCCCGTGCGCGAGGAGTGCCGCGCGAGCTATCAATGGTGCTGCTTTTTCGCCGCCGCCATTTTGGGATTGCTGCTTGGGCCGGACAAGGAATCCGCGCTGCTCTTCTGCTTTCTGGGCTATTACCCGCTCGTGCAGTCGAGTCTCGACGCGATCGGCAGCCGCGCGCTGCGCTTTCTCACGAAGCTCGGGCTGTACGTCCTCGCCGTCGGCGCGATGTACGCGCTGCTCGTCTTTGTGTTCCGGCTCGATGCGGTGACGGCGGAGCTGGCGGCGACCGCCCCGTGGCTCATCGCGGCGACCTTTGCGCTCGGCGCGGTGCTGCTCTTTCTCTATGACGAGCTGCTGCGCCGCTTCGCGCGGCTGTACCGAAGGAGGAAGAGAGGATAACAAGGAAGTCGGCAGGAGCCATACGGTTCCTGCCGACTTTTTATGTTCTTATGCATCCTCCTTCGGCTGTAGCTTCGCGCTGAGATAGGCTGCGAGCGCGCCGAGCGCGGCGGCAAGCAGGCACAAAAGCGCGTCGCGCGCGCCGTCGTAATACAGCGGGATGATAACGACCGTCGAGGCCAGCACGATGCCGAACACGGCGTGGTAGAAAAGCGGGTAGTGCGTCTGGAAGCACCAATTCACCACGCGCGCGAGCGTCAGCACGATGAGCGCCATGCCGAGCAGCCACGGCAGGATCACCGCCATGTCGAGCCTTGCGAAGCCCTCGGCCATCGGCGTGAACAGCCCGACCGCCATCAGGATGGAGGAGGACGTCATGCCCGGTACGATCAGGCTCAGGCCCCAGAGCAGGCCGCAGAAGAGAAAGCCGAGGAAGCCCGGGCGCATCGTGTAGAACGCGCCGTACTGCGCGTAGAGCAAAACGGCGGAGAGAGCAAGAAAGCTGGCCGCGCAGGAAAGGTACGCGCCGCGTCCGCGCCCCTGCGCGCCCGCCTCGGCCCACAGGCTCGGGAGCGTACCGAGGATCAGGCCAATGAACAGGCAGGTCGCGAGCTTTTCCGAGCGGTCGAACAGCACAAGGATCAGCCCGCCGCCGCACAGGAAGCCGAGGATCGCGCCGGCGCCGACCGGCAGCAGGAGGGAAAGATGGCGGCGCAGCCCGTCGAGCGGGTGGGCGAGCACCTCCATCACCGGCCGGTAGATGCCGAAGATGACCGACAGCACGCCGCCGGAGATGCCCGGCAGAATGCCGCCTGCGCCGATGATAAAGCCCTGCACCAGCCGCAGCAGGACCGTCTTGAGGGAGAAACCCATTTTTTAATAGCCTCTCTTCCGGTCGACCAGATGCGCAAGCGGACGGCCCGCGGCATAGTTTTCCAGATCGTCGCAGAACATCTGCACGCTCTTGTCGCAGGTGTAGCCGAGCGTCATGTTGCCCGCGACGTGCGGCGTGAGCAGCAGATTTTTCGCGCGGCGCAGCGGGTGGTCGGCGGGCAGCGGCTCAGGCACGACCACGTCGAGCGCCGCGCCGGCGAGCCGCCCGGCGTTGAGCGCGTCGCAGAGCGCCTCCTGGTCGATGGCGGTGCCGCGGCCGACGTTCACGACGAGGGCGCTGTCGGGCAGCAGCGCGATGCGCTCGCGCGAGAGGATGCCCACGGTCTCCGCCGTGGAGGGCAGCGCCATCACCAGAAGATCCGTTTCCGGCAAGACGCTGTCCAACTCCGCGATGGCATGGATGGAGGTGAACGCCGAGTCGGAGGATCTGACCGTGCGGCGCACGCCGGTGATGCACGCGGGATGGAAGGCCTGCGCGCGGCGGGCAAACTCCGTGCCGATGTCGCCCGTGCCGAGCACAGTGATGCGCGCGCCATGCAGCGAGCGGATACCGCCGGGGAGCGTTTCCCAGCCGCCGTTGCGGATGACCTCGGTATACTCCATCTGGCGGCGCAGCAGCATCAGGCAGACCATGATGAGATGCTCGGAGATGGTGGTGCCGTAGGCGCCGGAGGAGTTGGTGAGCCGACAGTCGGGATTCTGGTACAGGCTCTCGTCGCAGAAATGATTCACGCCCGCCCAACAGGTGCAGTACCATTTGAGGCTTTTCGCACTTTTTACGACCTTGCGAGAACAGTGGCCGTAGAGGATCTCACAGTCGTCCACCCTGCCGACCGCTTCAGCGGACGAGGGGAAATACTCGATCTCATAGCCGTATTTGGCTGCTGCCGCGTTGAGCTGACGCTCGTATTTGTCGTTGAGAAAGTCGATGATGACGCCGATCTTTTTAGCCATGCTGAGTGATCTCCTTTATAATTTGTTCCGCGCAGCGCATTCCGTCCGCCGCGGCGGAGAGAATGCCGCCGGCATAGCCGGCGCCCTCGCCGCAGGGATAGAGCCCGCGCAGAGCGGTTTGATAGGTGTTGTCGCGCACGATGCGCACGGGGGAGCTGGAGCGCGTCTCGACCGCGGTGAGCACCGCGTCGGGCGCGGCAAAGCCGTGCAGCTTTTTCTCCAGCAGCGGCAGCGCCTCCTCCAGCGCCGCGCAGACGAACGGCGGCAGGCAATCGTGCAGGTCGCACCAGCGCACGGCGGGGCGGTAGGTCGGTGTGACCCTCCCCGGCCCGATCGACGGACGGTGCGCGAGGAAATCGCCGACCGTCTGTGCGGGAGCGGCATAGCCCCCGCCGCCGAGGGCGTAGGCGGCCTCCTCCAGCCGTCGCTGAAAGGCGACGCCCGCGAGCACGTCCGTGCCGCCGAAGTCCTCCGGCGTGACGGAGACGAGCAGCCCGCCGTTGATGTTTTCGCCGTCGCGCGCCAGCTCGCTCATGCCGTTCGTGACCACGCGGCCCGCTTCGCTTGCCGCGGCGACGACCTGTCCGCCGGGGCAGACGCAGAACGAGAACACGCCGCGCCCCGCCGCCGTGTGGGCCGAGAGCTTATACGAGGTCGGCGGCAGCGAGGGGTGGCCCGCGTACTGCTTATACTGCTGCGTGTCCATATCACTCTGGCGGTGCTCGATGCGCACGCCCACGGCAAAGGGCTTCGGCTCCATCGGGATGCCCGCATCACGCAGCATGGCGAAGGTGTCGCGCGCGCTGTGGCCGACCGCGAGCACCGCGTGCTCTGCAGGGAGCGTATACGTTCCGTCGGGAGACGTGACCCGCAGCGCGGCGAGCCGTCCGTCCCTCCGCTCCAGTCCGGTGACCTGATGGTTGAAGCGCACCTCCGCGCCGAGGGAAAGCAGCTCCTGCCGCAGATTCTGCAAAACGGTGTAGAGTCGGTCGGTGCCGATGTGCGGCTTGGCGTCGATGAGGATGTCCTCGCTCGCGCCGAACGCGGCGAACTCCTCTAAAATATAGCGGTGGCGGACGTCCTTCGTGCCGGTGTTGAGCTTGCCGTCGGAAAACGTGCCCGCGCCGCCCTCGCCGAACTGGACATTCGAGCGCACGTTCAGCTCGCCCGTTGCCCAAAAGCGCTCGACATCGCGCCGTCTCCGCTCGACGCATTCGCCGCGCTCGAGCAGGATGGGCCGCGCGCCGCAGCGGGCGAGCACCAGCGCCGCGAACAGTCCCGCTGGGCCCGCGCCGATCACCACGGGGCGCACGGCGGGAGGGGCGATCATCGGCGGCAGCTCGTAAAAGGCGGGCGCGTAGACGCTGACGTTTTTGTTTCTCGCACGGCGCAGCACTCTTTCCTCGTTCTCGAGCGCGGCGGAAACGGTATAAATAAACGTCACGCCGTCGCGCGCGTCGATGCTGCGGCGGAGAATGTGCAGCGTATGGAGGGGCGCTTTGACACGCAGCGCCGCCGCGGCGCGTTCGTATAATAACGCCTCGCTCTCGCCCGGGGCGAGCTTCAGCCCTTCGATCTTCAGCATGGCAGCGCTCCTTTCGCATCGGGAAATCGGCTTTATTGTAGTATATCCGAATGTCCCGCGCAAGCTATTTTTTCCAATTCGGCCATTCTTCAGGATTTCTTTATGGCCTATTCAAAAAAAGTTCAAAAAAATTCGTTCCGGCTTCACGAAATGGACATAAACAGGGGGTATCATCGGTAGCATCAAAAGAAAAATAAACGCTTCACGGCAAGGAGGCTTATCTATGTATTACGAAGACGAAAACAACCTGTACCATTACAGCTACCGCAAAGGCGACAAGGTGGAGAATGTCCGCGACGTGGACTACACCGAGGTGCCGAACACCGCGGCAAAGGCAGACCCCTGGGAGGAAAAGAAACCGACGAAGAATCGGCTGGGGCTGAAGATCGCCGCGCTGGCGCTCGCCTGCGCGCTCATCGGCGGCGCGGCGGGCGCGGGCATCACGCACGCCATTACCTCCGCGCACGGCTCGACGCAGATCGAGGTCTCCGACCGTCAGGTCGCCGAGGTCCGGCAGGTCAAGGTGGACGGCAAGCAGCAGCTCACCATGCCGGAGGTCTACGCCGCCAACGTCAACAGCGTCGTGAGCATCAACGTGTCCACCACAACGAATGTCTTCGGCCGCACGACAGAGTCCGCCGCCAGCGGCAGCGGCTTTTTCATCACCAAGGGCGGCTACATCCTCACCAACTATCACGTCATCGAGGGTGCGAGCACCGTCAAGGTCACGGCCTACGACGGCACGACCTATGATGCCGCCGTCATCGGCGGCGACGAGGATTACGACATCGCCGTCATCAAGGTCGAGGGCACGAATTTCCAGCCGGTCGTGATCGGAAAGTCCGGCAGCGTGCAGATCGGCGAGACGGTCGCCGCGGTCGGCAACCCGCTCGGCGAGCTGACCTTCTCGATGTCGCAGGGCATCGTCTCCTGCGTGAACCGCGCGATCAATGTGGACGGCAAGCCCTTCAACATGATCCAGGTCGATTGCTCCATCAACCCCGGCAACTCCGGCGGCCCGCTCTTCAACAGCTACGGCGAGGTCATCGGCATCGTGTCCGCGAAGTATTCGAGCTACTCCAACACCACCGTTGAGGGCATCGGCTTCGCCATCCCCATCGACGATGTGCTCGCCATGGTCAAGGACATTATGACCGACGGCTATGTGACCAACAAGCCTTACATTGGCATCACACCGCAGAACATGACCGCACAGATGGCGCAGCAGTACCGCTACGATGTCACGCAGGGCGTGTTCGTCTGCTCGGTCGAGCCGGGCAGCGCCGCGGAAAAGGCTGGCCTTCAGATGGGTGACGTCATCACCAAGATCGGCGACACGGCGATCAGCGACATGAACGACCTGAACGCCGCGAAGAAGTCTTACCGCGCGGGCGATACCGTGACGCTGACCATCTATCGCGCGGGTGGAACGAAGGAGGTCGAGCTGACCTTCGACGCCGTCCCGCAGACGCAGGAAACGGCGCAGGACAACAGCCAGCAGCAACAGGGCGGCAATAACGGCGGAAACGGCGGCTATTACTACAATCCCTGGGATTTCTTCAATAGCTTCTTCGGCAACGGCTACTACGGCAGCAGCTATTCTGGCGAGAGCCGCGACGCAGCCTGAGCAAAACAGCATACGACATACCGGGGCGGCTCTTCGGAGCCGCCCTTTTTTGCCACGTTTTGCCGCGCAAAAATAAGGACTTCCGCTTTTGGGAAAGCTGTGGTATAATTTTCTCCTATGAAAACACGGTGAAGGAGGGAACGCCCATGCGCATCGGTACGGTGGAGATCAACTCGCAGCTCGCGCTCGCGCCGATGGCGGGCGTGACCGACGCGGCGTTCCGCGAGCTGTGCGCGTCCCTCGGCGCGGGGCTGACGTGCACGGAGCTCGTGAGCTCGAAGGCGCTGTGCTATCAGGATAAAAAGAGCCGCACGCTGCTCGCGCCCTTTCCGGGCGAGCATCCGATGCAGGCCCAGATCTTCGGCAGCGACCCGGTCTGCATGGCCGAGGCGGCGCAGATCGCCATTGAGGCGAGCGGCGCGGACATTCTGGACATCAACATGGGCTGCCCGGTCGGCAAGGTCGTCAACAACGGCGACGGCTCGGCGCTGATGCGCGACCCCGAAAAGGCGGCGCGTATCGCCGAGGCGGTGGTCGGGGCCGTCAAGGTCCCCGTGACGGTGAAGATGCGCCGCGGCTGGGACAAGGGCAGCATCAACGCGCCGGAGCTGGCGGTGCTGCTCGAGAGCGTCGGCGTGGCGGGCATCACCGTCCACGGGCGCACGCGCGTGCAGATGTACGGCGGACAGGCAGACTGGTCGACCATCCGCGCGGTCAAGGAAGCGGTGAAGATCCCCGTTATCGCCAACGGCGATGTTTTTACTCCGGAAAATGCGATAAAAGCCTTGAAGCTCACCGGTGCGGACGCGGTGATGATCGGGCGCGGCTGCTTTGGCAATCCGTGGCTCTTTCAGCAGTGCAGAGCCGCGCTCGCGGGCGAGCCGATCCCGCCGCTGCCGCCGCTTGCCGAGCGCTGCGACGCGCTGGTGCGCCAGATCGAGCGCAGCGCGGAATTCCGCAATGAAAAGGTCGCGCTGCTCGAAGCGCGGCGGCACTACTGCTGGTATCTCAAGGGCGTAAAATACGCCAACTACTATAAAGACCAGATCAACCACATGGAGACGCTTGAGGATCTTTACCGCGTCACGGCGGGCATCAAGCGCGATCTGAGCGACTGAACACACGGAGCGGACATGAACGAAAGTGAACTGATCCAAGCCGCGCGGGGCGGCGACGAGGCAGCCTTTGAACAGCTCGTCCGGCTGCATGAGAAAAAAATATACAACCTTTGCCTGCGTATGTGCGGCAGCAGCGAGGACGCGGCGGAGGCCGCGCAAGATACCTTCCTTGCCCTTTGGCGCGGACTGGAGGGCTTCCGCGAGGATGCGGCGCTGTCCACCTGGCTCTACCGTCTGGCGAGCAACGCCTGCATTGACCTGCTGCGGCGTAACAAGCGCACGGTGGACGGCGTATCGCTCGACGACGAGGACGTACACCTTGAGGTGCGCGACCGTGCGCCCACGCCGGAGGAGCACGTCGAAGGTCGGGAGACGCAGCGGCTGGTGCGCGAGGGGCTTGCCGCGCTGCCGGAGGATTACCGGCGCGTGCTCGTGCTGCGCGAGCTGCACCAGCTCAGCTATGCGGAGATCTGCGAGGTCACGGAGCTGGAGCTCGGCACGGTGAAGAGCCGCATCAACCGCGCGCGGCTGCTGTTGCGAAATTATTTGGCGGCAGACGGGAACTTTTTTGAAAAGCCAGCGTCAAAGGTTACAGAATGTAATCAGACTGTCGGAGGGGAGAGGAACGCAATATGAAGGAATGTGAAGAATTTGCGCCGCTGCTCTCGGCCTTTGTTGACGGAGAGCTGACGGAGGAGGAGCGTGCGGAGGTGCTCGCTCATGTGAGCGAATGCGAGAAATGCAGAAGGCTGCTCGGTGAGCTGACGGCCCTGCACGCCGCCCTCGGCGAGCTGGAGGACGAGGACGTGCCCGCAGGCTTCACGGAGGGCGTGATGGCGGCGGTGCGCGCGGAAAAGGCGGCAGCAAAGCCGCAGGTGAAAAAGCGGAGCACGTGGCGGCGGTGGATGCCGATGGCGGCCTGCGCGGCGATCGTCGCGCTCGCGGCGGCGGTAACGATCCCGCGAACGGCGATGAAGCAGGAAGCAAACGACGCTGCACCTGCCGCGCCTGCCGCACAGGAGGATCAGGCGATGTTTTCGATGGCGGCGCCGCCCAGCGATCCGCTGCCCGATACGGACGCCGAGGTGGAATATCCCGAGCAGCGCTGTGAAACGGTGCAGTCCAGCCCGTATTATGACCGCCAGCTTGGCGGCGCGGCGGCGGACGGGTTCAAGACCGCAAACGCACCCGCTGACTTGGAAAACGGCAGCCCAGAGGCAGAATACTACTGCGAGACCGCTCCCATCGGCGAGAGCGGAAGAGAGGGTAAATTTCTGGCAGCCGACTACGGTCTGCCGATGTTTGAGCTGTACGGCGCGGGCGCGACGGACTATGTGCTCTCAAGCGGCGGCGTGAAGGACGGCGACGCGGGCTTTTACTATGCCCCTATCGCCGCGCTGCGCGACCTGCCGGAGGGCCTCGGCATGAGGCAGGCGCAGGTGGAAACGCTCGCACTTGCCCCCGCGGACGCGGAGTGGGTGCTCGTCTATCCCAATGACGACAGCGAGGTGCCGCAGCCGTGAAGAAGCATCAGCTATGGCTCTGCCCCTTGGCAATCGCGGCCATCGTCGCGCTGGACCAGTGGGTGAAGGCCTATATCGTTACCCATTTCGCCGTGGGCGAGAGCAAGTCCTTTCTCCCCCAGCTGCTGCGGCTGCACTATGTGCGCAATTTCGGCGCGGCATGGTCGAGCTTTTCCGGCGAGCGCTGGCTGCTCATCGGCGTGACGGGCGTGGGGATGCTCGCGCTCGCATGGCTGCTCGCGCGGATCGTGCGGCACCCGCTCGGCGTGTGGTCGCTGACCGCCGTGATCGGCGGCGGCGTGGGAAATCTTATTGACCGCGTTCGCCTCGGCTATGTGGTGGATATGCTCGACTGCACGTTCATCGAGTTTCCGGTTTTCAACGTTGCGGACTGCTTTGTGGTCTGCGGCACCATCGCGGCACTTGTTTACTACATTTGGATCTACCCGAACACCGACGCGAAGAATTGGGAGAAGGACCATGGAACCGATCCTGCTCAGGGCAAGTGAAGAAAGCAAAAATCAAAGGCTCGACGCATTTCTTGCGTCGAGCCTTGACGGCTTGACCCGCTCGCAGGCGACGCGGCTCATCGAGAGCGGCGAGGTCGCGGTGAACGGGAGAGCCGTCAGCAAAAGCTATAAGCTCGCGGGCGGCGAGGGCATCGCCGTGACGCTGCCCGAGCCGGAGCCGGTCGAGGCCGTGCCGCAGGACATTCCGCTCGATGTGGTGTACGAGGACGCGGACGTGATCGTGGTCAACAAGCCCAGCGGCATGGTTGTCCACCCCGCGCCGGGGCACCCGGACGGCACGCTCGTCAACGCGCTGCTGTACCATTGCGCGGGAACGCTCTCGGGCATCGGCGGCGCGCTGCGCCCGGGCATCGTCCACCGCATCGACCGCGACACGAGCGGTCTCATCATCGCGGCGAAGAACGACGCGGCGCACCAGTACCTCTCCGCGCAGCTCGCCGACCACACGCTCGCGCGCACCTATGAGTGCATCGTTGTGGGCGCTCTGCGCGAGGACCGCGGCACGGTGAACGCGCCCATCGCGCGCCATCCGACCGACCGCAAGCGCATGGCGGTGGTCGCCGGCGGGCGCGAGGCGGTCACGCATTGGGAGGTCATCGCCCGCTATCCGGGCTATACCCACGTCCGCTGCCGGCTCGAAACGGGACGCACGCACCAGATCCGCGTCCACATGGCCTACATCGGGCATCCCATTCTCGGCGACACGGTATACGGTGCAAAGAAGGAGGTCCCTGGCCTGACGGGGCAATGCCTGCACGCGGTCGGCCTGCGCTTTCTCCATCCGCGCACGCACGAGGTCGTGGAGCTTTCCTGTCCCCTGCCGGAGGAATTTACAAGGATGCTGCAAAAAATCAGGAAATAAATTGCACGCGATACGGCACCAAACAAGGGGAGCGTTCTCTATGGCAGAGAACGCTCCCCCTTTGCTGTGCTATTATTTACACAAATATGAGAACCAGCCCTCGCTCTCGCGGGCCTCCATGATCGCCCAGCCCGCAAGACGCAGCGCGTCCGCGACCTCGACCGCGCGGTCGTCGATGATGCCCGAGCAGAGGAACAGCCCGCCCTTTTTCAGCAGCGGCCGCACCTGCGGCGCGAGCGCGATGATGACGTCCGCCACGATGTTCGCCACGACGATATCATAGTCTCCGCCGAACTCGCGCGCGAGCCTTTTGTCGCTGAGCACATCGCCCGCGCGGACGGTGTAGTGCTCCCGTCCGATGCCGTTGAGCGCGGCATTCTCGTAGGCGACGCCCACGCACTTGTCGTCGATGTCGCAGGCGAAGGCGTCCTCCGCGCCCAGCAGCAGCGCCGCGATGGAGAGGATGCCGCTGCCGCAGCCGAGGTCGAGCACCTTTTCGCCGCCGCGAATGTGCTTTTCAAGTGCCTGAAGGCACAGTCGTGTGGTCGCATGGCTGCCCGTGCCGAAGGTCAGCCCGGGATTCAGGATGAGCTTCACACGCTCCGTCGGCTTCGCCTGCTCCCACTCGGGAATGACCAGCAGGCGCTCGCCGATCTCCATGGGCTTATAGAACTGCTTCCAGTTGTTCTCCCAGTCGGCGTCCTCCACGTTTTCCATCGTGAGGAGCAGCGGCGCGTATTCGGGATGCTGCTTCTTGAGCGCCGAGAGCGCGATGCGCACCTGCGCCAGCGTGGAAAAACCGCTCTCGCTTTCTTCGAGGTAAAAGGTCACGCGGCATTTGCCGTGCTTCTCCGCCAGCAGCTCATCGTCCACATAGTCCCAATACTGGTGGTTGTTTTCGAGAAAATCCTTGAAGTCCGCCTCGTCGTCGATGACAAGGCCCTCGACGCCCTGCTCGCGCAGCAGCTCGCTGACCGGCTCCAGACCGGCGCGGGCGGTGTCGATATGCAGCTCCAGCCACTTCATCGCTGCGTCCCCACGAAGAACAGCCCCAGCGTGCCGCAGCCGGTGTGCGCGCCGATCACAGGGCCGATGAAGTCCGCGCGGACGTCCGTCACGCCGAAGCGCTCCTCCAGCAGCTCCTTGACGTATGCCACGGAGTCGGGGCAGTTGGCGTGGCAGATGAACAAGGGCTGGTTCTTGTCCGGCTCGACGCCCAGCTCCTCCACCTTGTCGACCAGCGCCTTGAGCGCAGCCTTGGTGCCGCGCGCCTTGCTCATGGGAATGAGCCTGCCCTCGCTGTCGGTGTGCATGACGGGCTTGATGCCCAGCATCGTGCCGACGAAGGCCGCCGTGGCGCTCACGCGGCCGCCGCGCTTGAGGTGGTTGAGATCGTCCACGATGAACCAGTGGCATTGGGTCTGGAGGATGCTCCTCACATATGCCGCCAGCGTCTCGATGTCGGGGCTGCTCCTCCGGCGCTCCTGCACCGTGCGGTAGAGCAGCATTCCCTGTCCGCGCGAGGCGGAGAGGGAGTCGATGACAACGATCTTCGCGTCGGGGTACTCGCTTTTCAGGTCCTCCGCCGCGATGCAGGCGGACTGGTAGGTGGTGGACAGTGCACCGGAGAAGCAGATGCACAGGATATCCTTGCCCGCGTCGAGCGCCCTGCGCATCGCCTCGTCGAACTGACCGACATTGGCGGCGGCGGTAGTGCTGTTCTCGCCCGCAGCGATCTTTGCGAAAAATTCCTCGGGGGACATCTCGGCATGGTCGGGCGTGTTGAGATAGGTTTTGCCGTCGATCGTAAAGGAAAGCGGCAGAACGGTAAGCCCGAGCTCGTCGACCTCCTGCTGGTTCAGGTCGCAGCAGCTGTCGGTCATAATAATATAGTCACGCATGGCGTTCCTTTCCGGGCCGCAGACAAACGGCCCCTTTTGGGGAATAGATTCGATTCTTCCTTAGAATGGCAGTATTGTAGCAGAACGTTAAGATAATATCAATCATTTTCTGTAAACAATGCTTTCCGTTTACTTTCCGACGCAGAAGCGTTCAAAAATGCGCGTCACCATGTCCTCGCGCGCCGTGCGGCCGGTCAGCTCGCCGAGCGCGTCAAGCGCGCCCTCGGCCTCGGTGAGCACCACGTCGGGCGTCAGCCCGGCGGTGAGCGCCTCGTGCGCCGCACGGACGCTCTCGAGCGCACGGCGGATGGCTTCGGCCTGCCGGGCGTTGGTGAGCAGCGTGCCGCCCGCGGGAACGCCGGCAGGAAAGCAGTCTCCGATCGTGTCGATCAACGCATCCAGCCCGCCGGGCATTACGGAATTAAAGGAGACCAGATGCTCCGGCGCAGGCGCGCCGTCCGGCAGTCTCCAAACGGCGGTCTTTACGGCGGGGTTTCGATCGTCCTTGCTGATGGCCAGAATCCAATGCGGCGCTCGGGCGGCAAGTGCGAGAATGTCTGGCTCCACAGTGAGCGGCGTATGGCTGCCGTCCGCTACCACGATCACCAGATCGGCGCTCTCGACCGCGCGGCGCGAGCGCTCCACGCCGAGCCGCTCCACGGCGTCGTCTGTCTCGCGGATGCCCGCCGTGTCGATGAGCCGCAGCAGCACGCCGCCGACCACCGCCTTCTCCTCCACGGTGTCGCGCGTCGTGCCGGGAAGGTCGGTGACGATGGCGCGGTCGTAGCCCACGAGCGCGTTGAGCAGCGAGCTTTTGCCCGCGTTCGGCGCGCCGACGATGGCGGTCGCCGCGCCGCTTTTGAGCACGCGTCCGCGCGCAAAGGTGCCGAGCAGAGCCGCGAGCGTTTGTTCGCTCTCCGTGAGCGTCCGCTCCGTCTCGGCAAGCGTCAGGTCCTCGATGTCCTCGTCGGGATAGTCCACCACGGCGTAGAAGCGGCTGGTGAGGCCCAGCAGCGCGTCGTAGACCTGTTCGAGCGGGCGGCGCAGCGCGCCGTCCACCTGGGCGGCGGCGTTCCGCGCCGCCTCAGCGGTCTCGGCGTCAATGAGGTCGATGACCGCCTCCGCCTCGGTGAGGTCCATTTTGCCGTTCAGAAACGCGCGCTCGGTAAACTCCCCCGCCCGCGCCTGCCGCGCGCCTGCGGCAAACGCGGCACGCAGGACCTCCTGCAAAACGACCGGCGAGCCGTGGCAGTGCAGCTCCGCGCTCTCCTCGCCCGTGTAGCTGTGTCCGGCGGAGAACACCACCGCCAGCGCGTGGTCGAGCGTGCGGCCCTCGGCGTCGCGCACCGTGCCGTAGGTCATGCGCCGCGGCGGAAGCTCCGCAGCCGAACGACCGTTCGCCGGCGCGAACAGCGCCGCGAGCACGCGCCGCGTCTCTGCGCCGCTCAGGCGCACGATGCCGACCGCGGCGGCTGCGGACGCGGTGGCGATGGCAGCAATGGTGTCGGGCATAAGACGACCTCCTTGATGATAGCCGATATTTGTCGATATGATACCATAAAACGGAAAAAATGAAAAGGGGCACGGCGCAGCCGTGTCCCTCTTTTTGTATTCCACCGATCGGCAATCAGCGTGAGATGCAATAAAAATAGATGTTTACACAAATCATCACAACGGCAAACGCAATAAGCATCGCCCAGCTTATTTGCATGGCCTTAGATTTTGTATTCCTGATGCAATATGCCAAATAGATGATCCAGCAGGAGTAGAACGCAAAAATAATGCCGCGGTTCCGGATTAATATACTTAGAAGGAACAACGCATTTACGATCTTCATTCCATTCTCTGACATCAGTATACTTTTGATCTCTTTCACCGGTTGACCTCCCAGCTGAATATATTGTTGTTTTTATTGTATCATACTCCGCACTTCCCCACAAGGGCAAAAAAGACGCCGCATATCAAATTTCAGCTTGCCGCTTACCGCTCCTTGGCGGCCTCGGCCTGCTGGGCCTCGATCTCGAGGAGAGCGTCCTTGCGGGAAAGATTCCAGCGGCCCTTTTCGTCGATTTCCATGAACTTGACCCAGATCATGTCGCCGACGGTGACCACGTCCTCGACCTTCTCGACACGCTTCTTGTCGAGCTTGGAGATGTGCACCAGGCCGTCCTTGCCCGGGGCGATCTCCACGAAGGCGCCGAACTGCATCAGGCGCACGACGCGGCCGTAGTACAGCTTGCCGACCTCGGGGACAAACACGATGTCGTCGATGCACTTCTTCGCGGCGTCGCAGGCGGCGGCGTCGGCGGAGGCGATGTGGATGGTGCCGTCGTCGTCGATGTCGATCTTCGCGCCGGTGTCGGCGACGATCTTCTGAATGACGGAGCCGCCCTTGCCGATGACCTCGCGGATGCGGTCGGGATCGATCTTCATGGTGATCATCTTGGGCGCGTAGGGGCTGACCTCGGGACGCGGCTCGGCGATGCAGGGCAGCATGATCTGGTCGAGAATCTGCACGCGCGCGTCATAGGTGATGTCCAGCGCGTTCTTGATGATCGCCATGGTCAGGCCGTCGTTCTTGAGGTCCATCTGGATGGCGGTGATGCCCTTCTTCGTACCGGCGACCTTGAAGTCCATTTCGCCGTGGAAGTCCTCAACGCCCTGAATGTCGATGAAGGTGGTGAAATCGTCGCCGTCCTGAATGAGACCGCAGGAGATGCCGGCGACGGGAGCCTTGATGGGCACGCCGGCGTCCATCAGCGCGAGCGTGGAGCCGCAGATGGAGCCCTGAGAGGTGGAGCCGTTGGAGGAGACGACCTCGCTCACCACACGGATGGCGTAGGGGAACTCCTCAACGGGCGGAATGACGGGTAGCAGCGCGCGCTCGGCGAGAGCGCCGTGACCGATCTCGCGGCGGCCGGGGCT